>Ga0209488_10000714_pt1 | contig 28124 bp, 28 predicted proteins | sample Rivendell_Oct201_8_FD_188349 | JGI IMG/M metagenome (GOLD analysis project Ga0209488, IMG submission 188349) | Vadose zone soil microbial communities from the Eel River Critical Zone Observatory, Northern California, USA -... | ecosystem: Environmental > Terrestrial > Soil > Vadose zone >...
GGGATCAGCCGCGTCGCGGTTGTGCATGACAATGACTGGAACGGCATGATCGGCCACGACGCGTGCCATGTCGGCATCGCGTTGCAAGCCCCAAACGTCGTTGACGATGCTGGCGCCGGCGGCCAGTGCGGCTTTGGCCACGGTCGCTTTCATGGTGTCGATCGAGACCGGAATGCCGAGCGCCACGACAGTGCGCAGGACCGGTTCGAGCCGGTGAAGTTCTTCCTCTGCCGAAACGGTGATCGCATCGCCATAGGGCCGGGTAGATTCCGCCCCGATATCGAGAATGTCGGCCCCCTGGTCGCGCAACTCGCGCGCGTGTGCGATGGCGCGGGCAGAATCGAAAAATTGTCCGCCGTCCGAAAAGCTGTCTGGTGTCACATTGAGAATGCCCATGACCAACGGGCGCCGGAGCGCAAGCAGGCCGGCAAGGGTATCCGATCCGCCGGTCGCCGAGAACGGGCGGACTTGTGTTGTAGAAGGTAGTGGGCCGGTCGTGCTCACGACGCTGGCTTTGCGCCGACGTGGGCGGTGAAGTCAATCCTTGTATACAATTTTCAGCGGTAGTTTCTTTGCGTGCTCGACCCAGCGGCCGATCAGCTTCTCGGAGGGGAGGAAACGTACGAACTTGTCGCCTTCGTTGGCCTCTGCCATTGCCTTCGCGAGGTTTGCGGGATTGCGGTACTTGAGTTCCCGTACAGTGGAAACGCCGGCCTCACGCAGCAGGCCGACATAGCCCCTGCCCATTCCTTTGATTCGCAAGTGATCGCAGGCATTGGCGCAGTCGAGTAATCGCTTTGGATCAATCTGGGTCTTTTCCGACAGGACGAGGCGGCCCCTCGGGGTGCTGGCTGCTTCCAGCAGCCGATCGGTCGTGCCGAGGCCAAGCGCTTTGAGCGCTTTGATTTCCTCCTCGGCCAGTCCGTCGATTTGCTTGATCGAGTAGGGCATCCACTTTCTCCCCCATTCCCCCGCCAGCTTTCCGGTGCCCGAAGGCGTCAGATAAATTGGCTGAGACCGGGAATTGCGCCGACGATCTGACCGACGGCATCCTCCCCGGCTTTTTCACGTGCAAAATTTATGGTCTCGCGTGTAATGCTCTGGACCTGACCCATGCTGAGGCCCAAGCCCATCATTCGGGTGCCTGTCGCGATGACGCCACCACCAAACAAACCCATTCCACCCGTATCGGCCGGCGCTGTAGCGATGGTCTCGTCGGAGTTCGGCAATTTGCCGAGGAGGGCTTTGACCTGATCGGCCGGTCCCTCCCTGACGAGGAACTGTAGAATAATGCCGACGGCCTTTTCCGCGACAACCTTGTCGACGCCGACATTGGACACGAGTCGTCCGATCAGTTCGTCCATCATGCTTCTCATATCGGCCCATTGCGGCCCGCTCTCAACATAACCGTGGGAAACGGTTCGGAAAACACGTAATGACTACCATCCGAAAGATTGTCGCCGAGCGTTGCAAATTTGCACCAGTCGGGCACAGCAGGCCCAATGCTGCATTTTTTCCAGGCATTTCGCCTTGGATCGCGGTGCGAGGATGACGTTGCGGTAGTGACGTACAGTCTATCAGAATTGGAACACGAGTAATGGCACAGCCAGAAATATTTGAACAAGGCCAGGGGACCCAAAAATTGGCAGACGCTGACGACAAGACGATCTTCGTCGGTACTTCGAGCAAGAAGCGTGAGGTCTTGACGCTCGCGTTCGGAAACCGGCACGGCCTGGTGACCGGCGCGACCGGAACAGGCAAGACCGTAACCTTGCAGGTATTGGCGGAAGGATTTTCCAACGCCGGCGTCTCGGTCTTTGCCGCCGATATCAAAGGCGATCTATCGGGTGTGGCAGCTGCCGGTGAGGCCAAACCCGCCTTGGTCGAGCGTGCCAGGAAGTTGGGGTTCGATTACGAACCCGACCGGTTTCCGGTCGTCTTCTGGGACCTGTTCGGAAAACAGGGGCACCCGATCCGGGCCACGATCTCCGAAATGGGGCCTCTCATGCTGGCGCGGCTGATGGACCTCAACGAGGTCCAGGAGGGGGTCCTCAACATTGCGTTCCGGGTGGCGGACGAGGAAGGGCTTCTCCTGCTCGACCTCAAGGACCTGCGCGCCATTCTGGTTTTCGTTGCCGAACACGCGGAGGAACTCACGACCCAGTTTGGGAATGTGTCGAAGGCCACGGTTGGCACCATTCAGCGCCAGCTGCTCGTGTTGGAGAACCAGGGCGGCACGGCTTTTTTTGGCGAACCGGCCCTTGCCCTCAAAGACTTCATGCGCACCGATCGCGATGGACGTGGCATCATCAATCTGCTGGCTGCCGACAAGCTGATGGAAAACCCACGGCTCTACGCGACGTTCCTCCTTTGGCTTTTGTCGGAACTGTTCGAAGAGCTTCCCGAAGTGGGCGATCTCGACAAGCCGAAGCTCGTGTTCTTCTTCGATGAAGCACATCTTCTGTTCAACGAGGCCCCCAAGGCGCTTTTGGACAAAATCGAGCAAGTGGTACGGCTCATCCGGTCCAAGGGGGTCGGTGTCTATCTCGTCACCCAGAACCCGCTCGACGTGCCCGACAAAGTATTGGCGCAACTCGGCAACCGCGTGCAGCACGCGTTGCGGGCCTTCACGCCGCGCGACCAGAAAGCCGTGCGTGCCGCCGCCGAGACGTTCCGCGCCAATCCGAACCTCGACACCGCGACCGTCATCATGCAGCTTGAAAAGGGCGAAGCACTGGTCTCGTTCCTGGAAGGCAACGGTACCCCTTCCATGGTCGAGCGCTGCATGGTCCGCCCCCCTTCGGCGCAGATCGGCCCCATTACTCCCGAACAGCGGACGAAGATGATTCACGACAGCCCGATTGCCGGCAAATACGATACCGCGATCGACAACGATTCAGCCTACGAGCAGCTCCAGCGGCGACACGTTGGCCCCATCGGGCACAATGTGCCGGAGGCTGCGCCACCGGCCGATGCAGAGCAGCTCGGTGTCTTCCGCGCGATCCTCGGCAAATTTGGCGGATTTGTTGGTGCGGTTTTCGGAACGACGCGCACGAGCAAGGAGCGGCTGACGACCACGCAATATGTCGCGCGCGAGGTCACCCGCAATGTGATCAACAAAGTTGCGGGTGGCGTTGCCGCAAATCTCGGGCGTTCCCTGGGCGGGTCAACCGGCGGAACCATTGGTCGTGCGATCGTGCGCGGTGCACTCGGCGGCATGTTGCGACGGAAGTAACAGGTGTGTGCCGTCTGCGCGTGCGGGGCCTGCTCCGCAACACCGCAACTTCGCAACACCGCAAGACGACAAAAGAACGAAACAACGACAACAGAGCGATGGCCATGAATTTTTCACAAGCACTGCCTGAGATTCTCAACCGCATCGACGCCGATCTCGACAAAAGTGTCGATCGCCTGTTCGATTTCCTGAAAATACAATCTGTTTCGACCGATCCTGCCTACAAGGATCATTGCAGGGCGGCAGCGGATTTTGTCGCGCGCGATCTTGCAAGCATCGGATTCGAGGCCACCGTCCGGCCGACGCAAGGTCATCCGATCGTGGTCGGCAAAGGTGGCAATGAGAGTGGGAACGGCCAGGCCAATGGCGGCGCACCTCGCGTGTTGTTTTATGGTCATTATGACGTGCAGCCGGTCGATCCGTTGGCGCTCTGGGAGACGTCGCCTTTCGAACCCCGCATTGCCAAGACCCCCGATGGCCGCAAGATCATCGTGGCCCGCGGGGCTTGTGACGACAAAGGCCAGGTGATGACTTTTGTCGAGGCGTGCCGCGCCTTCAAGGCGGTGACGGGTGCGTTGCCGCTTCCCATCACGATGATGATCGAAGGCGAAGAGGAATGCGGATCGGCTCATCTGTTCGATTTCGTCAAGGACAATGCGAGCGAACTCAAGCAGGACTTCGCACTCGTTTGCGACACCAGCATGTGGGATGCGAAAACTCCGGCCATCACGACGTCGCTGCGCGGGCTCGTCTATGAGGAGGTGAGGGTCACCTGCGCGGATCGCGATCTGCATTCCGGTTTGTTCGGCGGAGCCGCACAAAATCCACTGCGTGTGCTTGCCAACATACTCGCCGCCATGCACGACAAGAAAGGCCGCGTTACCCTTCCGGGGTTCTACGACGGCGTCAAGGAATTGCCCAAGGACATCAAGGCGGATCTCAAGCGGCTCAAGCTCACGCCGAAGGAATTTCTTGGCGGCGTCGGCCTGAAGGCGCCGGCGGGCGAGAAGAACCGCATGCTGATCGAGCAGATCGCGACGCGCCCGACGGCGGAAATCAATGGCCTGATCGGCGGCTATACGGGCGAAGGCGCCAAGACCGTGATCCCGGGGCAGGCCACCGCCAAAGTGTCGTTCCGCCTGGTCGGCACGCAGAACCCGAAGAAGATAAGCGAAGCATTCCGGAAATTCGTGCGCGCGCGCCTGCCGGCCGACGCCAAGGTGGAATTTTCAAACTTCGGGCTGGCGCCGCCCATTCAGCTCTCGTTCGACAATCCGGCACTGGTGAAAACCCGCGCTGCGCTCACCGCAGAATGGGGCAAGAAGGCCGTGATGGTGGGCGAGGGGGGGTCAATTCCGATTGTGGCCGATTTCAAGCGCGTACTCGGCATGGACACGATCATGGTGGGCTTCGCACTCGATGACGACCGAGTGCATTCGCCGAACGAAAAATACGATCTCACCAGCTTCCACAAGGGCACCCGCAGCTGGGCGCGCATATTGGCGGCGCTGGCGTCCTGACGGTCTGGGGCGCCTCGGCCTTCGGCGCCGCATCCGATCAATGGGTTCGTTTTGGCCAAAATAGTCAGGTTCGTTCCGCCCTGGGGGCCGCCTATGCAAATCAGCCGTCGAATGTGATGTGTTGATGTCGCCTTATGTTGCAATAGTGGGTCAGCCATGGGCCACCTTGTACTCTTGACGGGGCAGGGCAGGGCGCAAGCCATTTAATTTGACGGGAATTAAGTGTTGCGTAGGGGCGGCCCTTGTGGCCGCCCGGGGCCATAAAACACCGCACGTTGTGTGGGTCGGCGGGCGGGCACAAGGCCCGCCCCTACGAATTCGAAGGGAGTGCAATCCCTTCGATTTAAATGACGCGCGCCGCTAGCGCTGCGGACGCAATTCGACACGACCATTTCGCCAATAGGCGATCTGCAAAGCACAGTCAAACAAGAATGCTGTGCGATGTTGTGCGATCATGTGCGATCTTGTTCATGATCAAACGGCGCGAATTCATCGCCTCCCGCGGCGGCGGGCTGGTGTGCGCCGCGTCACCTAAACTCAATGGATTCGTTCTGCGTGGGGGCGGCCCTTGTGGCCGCCCGTGGTTCGACAAATGACGCCCGTTGGGCGGAATGTTGCTTATAATGCCAAAATGCATCTGAATTGGAAATTGACCGCATTCGCTGGCACACTTGCGCTCATCGTCACCATTGCATCCGCCGCGACCACGGCCGCGCAGGCGCTTGATCCGGCGGTGCTCATGCAACTGGCACCGACGGGCAAGCTGCGCGTGGGAGTAGCCGCCGGCCTGACGCCGGGCGCCGGCAACGTGGCGATCGCTCCCGGGGGCGGGCGGCCGCAAGGCATCGGTGCCGATCTCGGGGAGGCGCTGGGGCGCAAGCTCGGGGTTGCGCTCGAGTGGGTGGCCTATCCCAACTCCGGCGACCTGACCGACGCCGGGATGACCGGCGCCTGGGACGTCGCCTTTATGCCGGTCGATGAACAGCGCAAACAGAAACTCGACTTTGGCGCGGCGCATATCGTCCTGCAAAGCACTTGGATGGTAGGGCCGGGGTCGCCGATCCGAACGCTCGCCGACGTGGATCGCCCGGGCATACGGGTCGTAGGCGTCGAGAACACAGCATCGGCGCGCGCCGCGCAGCGATACCTGAAAAACGTCACGGTCGCTCTCGTCAAATCCACCGACGAAGGGTTTGAATTGCTGCGCTCCGGTAAGGTCGATGTCACTGGCGGCTCGCGCGAGTCCCTCCTGGTCCTGGCGGGGTTGCTGCCGGGGTCTCGCGTGCTGGATGGCGCCTATCTCAATTCGTATGTCGCTGTCGCGGTGCCAAAGGACCGCCCGGCCGGCCTGGCCTATGCCAGCGCCGTCGTGGAGGAGGCCAAGGCGTCCGGCTTGGTGCGCCGCTCTCTGGATAGTTTCGGCATGCAGAACTCCGTTATACCGCCGGCTGGGACCAAGCCTTGAGTCCATTACGGGTTGGACACCAAACGAGTACAGGTAGTCCGCTTAAGAAGCATAGAGGACTAGCCGGAGCAGGATGTCAGAGAGTCGGCTCACCGGCCATCACGGCCGGTGTTTTGCCAACGGCTTCGCGACCTCGCGCGCACAGTCAATGAAAAGTTGAGCCACTGGGCTGAGCGTCCTGTTCTTCAAGGTGACGATTCCCACCGATCTCAATCTCGGCTGAATGGGAAGCTCGACCGGCAGTACCTTGAGCGATAGTCGCTTGCCGCAGAACCACAGCATGGCGCCGGGAAGTATTCCAATGTATCGGCCGGTCGCGACCAAGCTGGCGTGCAACTGAGTGGACAGTGCCACAACGGTCGACCGTGGCGGATAGTCCAGGCCGTTAGCGCGGAAGGCCCTTTGGAGATGGGAACCAGACAGGGATTCGGGTGGTGGCAGACACCACGGCTCATCGATCAGTTCTGCGAGTTCGATCTTGCGACGATGGACCCATTTGTTCTGCACTCCAGCCACCACGAGCGCCGGTTCTTTGAACAGGACTTCCGCCTGCATGTCTTGTTGCGCAAATGGACTTTGTATTCGCCCGACCACGAGCTCGATTTTGCGCTCGTGCAAATGAATGTCTTGCAGCCTGAGGGGCTCGTCTTGCGTGACACGAAGAATGAGCCGGGGATATTGCCGCGTGAGGCGGTCGATGACAGCCGACACGAAGCCCGCTGTCATCGCCTCCGTGCAGCCGATCCGCAATTCGCCGGTCGTGGGATCAGCGAGGTGTTCGATCTCGTTGAGGCCCTGGCGCAGGTCGTCGAACATGGCGGTGCCCCATTTGCGCAGCGCGAGACCATACAGCGTCGGCTCGACACCTCGTGAGGTGCGATCAAAGAGACGTACATTCAACATATGCTCTATGTCGGCAATCGCTTTCGACACGCCCGACTGCGTGAGATTGAGGTGGGCAGCGGCCTTGGCCATTCCACCAAATTCCATCACCGAAAGAAGCAAACGCAGGTCGCGCAACTTCAGGCGATGGCTGACACGATCTTGCAGTTTCATGATTCCGCCCTATGACTGTTTGTCATGAGGATAGCACAAATGAGAACTTCCTCCCATGTCAGGCCAGGCTATGCTTCGTCATAGCCGCGGCGAGCAACTGCCGGGCCGAGGTAACCGGAGAAATGCCATGCCTATTCGAGAGCGCAAAGTTGCTCGCAGAACCTTCCTGCAATTAACGGCGGGTGCTGCCTTCCTTCCGGCCGCGTCGCGCTTCGCTTGGGCACAGACCTATCCGTCTCGCCCGGTGCGTATCATGGTTGGAGCTCCGCCGGGTGGCGCCTTCGACATACTGGCGCGCCTGACAGCACAATGGCTATCGGAGCGGCTTGGTCAGGCGTTCGTTGTGGAGAACCGGCCGGGCGCCGGCCACACTATCGCCACCGAGGCGGTCGTGCGTGCGCCGGCTGACGGCTACACGCTACTGATGGTCGGTACCGACCACACGACCAATGCGACGCTGTATGACAAACTCAATTTCAATTTCATCCGTGATATTGCGCCGGTGGCAAGCATCACCCGCCAAGCCAACGTCATTCTGGTGAACCCGTCGTTTCCGGCAAAAGCCCTTGCCGAGTTCGTCAGCTATGCGAAAGCCAACCCGAGCAAGGTCAACATGGCATCGCCTGGGATTGGAAGTGTCGGCCATTTGACGGGTGAACTATTCAAGATGATGACTGGTATCGAAATGGTGCACGTGCCCTATCGTGGCGGCGCGCCCGCGATCACCGATCTGCTGGCCGGACAGGTGCAGGTCTTCTTCGGCGGGTTGCCCGTGTCGATCGAGTACATCAAAGCCGGCAGGCTGCGCGCGCTGGCGGTTACTACGTCGACACGCTCGGAGGCATTGCCGGATATCCCGACCTTGGGCGAGTTCGTTACTGGATACGAGGCGAGCACCGTGTTTGGCGTGGGCGCGCCCAGGAACACACCCGCCGAGATCATCGTCAAGCTCAACAAGGAAATCAACGCTGCCCTCGCCGATCCTGGATTCAAGGCACGGCTCGTAGACATGGGCGGCACCGTGCTTTCGTGCTCGCCTGCCGACTATGGAAGGTTCATCGCCGATGAAACTGAGAAATGGGGAAAGGTGATCAGGTTTGCGAACATCAAGGCCTAGTGACTCTCGGTTAGATATTCGTTCCCAATCTCACCATCCACTTCGAGGCACCATCATATGTTCCCGGGACAGCCAAGCCGAACCATGCTCCGTTCCGCGATCCGGAGGGCCGCACACCAGCTTCTTGACGACCCTCTCATCTTCGACGACCCGATCGTTGTCGACCTTGTGCCGGAAGCATCCGAACCCGCAATTCGCGACACCCTCGACGAACCCGGTGCGCCGGAGGCAAAACTGTTTCGTTGCATGTTCGCGATGCGGAGCCGGTTCGCCGAGGATCGTTTGGCGCAGGCGGCGTCGCGCGGCATGCGCCAATATGTGATGGTGGGCGCAGGTCTCGACACGTTCCCGTGGCGTCAGCCGGATTTCGCCAAGACCATGCAACTTTTCGCCGCCGATCATCCGGCGAGCCTGGTCTGGACTCAAGAGCGGCTTCGTCAGCACGGTTTGTCCAGGCCGTCCAACCTGACCTATGTGCCGGCGGACCTCGAAGAGCGGCGCCTCGACGAGCAATTGGTCGCTTGCAGCTTCGACCGCGCGGCAGCAAGCTTCTTCGCGGTGCTGGGTGTGACGCAATATCTCGACAAAGAAGCGATCAATGCGCTGTTTGGCTTTGCCGCCACGCTGGCGAAGGGCAGCGAAATTGTGTTCTCGTTCGCGCCGCCCGACAATCCATTGGATGCGGATGGCCCTGATGCATTCACCTCGTTCGGCCGGCGTCCTGCAGCTCTCGGTGAGCCTTGGAAATGCCGATTGCACCCCACCGATCTTGTGACGCAACTGACGGACCTTGGATTTCGCGACATTTTTCATCTGACGCCGGAACTGGCGCGGCAGCGCTATTTCACCCATCAGCAGGAATTTCGCGAGCCGCCGCGCTGGGATCATCTCATCGCAGCAATCATCTGATCCGGCCGCACGTGCTTGTTGAGATTTCAGGAAAGAGGGAATGAAGATGAAACGATTTTCGATCGCAATTGCAGTCGCCGGTAGCGTTTGGCTTGGCGGCGCTGCGTCATCAGCCGAAGCTGCTCCATGTCTCATCGTGACATTGACCGGCACGGGTGGCCCGCCAGCCGTCAACGGGCTCGCCGGTGCCGGAACGTTGGTGCGCTACGGTGACGATTCCAACAACTGCGGCGCCATCAAACTGCAGTTCGACACCGGACGCGGCACCAATTTGCGGCTATCGCAGGTCGGGGTATCGCCCGGGCAACTCAACGCGGCCTTCTTCACGCATATGCATTTTGATCACACCGAGGATTTTGCCAGCGTCGTTCAGGCGCGTTGGCACTTCAACTCAACGGGGCCAAAGATTGACGTGGTCTGTAGCGCCGATGCTGTGTCGACATTTGGGTTCACAGTTAGCTGCAAGAAGTTCGTCACGCATATTGGCGATGCGTTCCTGCAAGCAGGCGAAATCGCTCAGCGCCATTCCGAAAACAAGGAGCGTCTCCTTGGCGGACCGGCCGATTTGATCAATGTGATTACCTTCGAGCCGAAGAACGAGCCGCAAGTCGTCTGGTCGTCCGGCGACGTGAAGGTCAGCGCAGTCCGGTCAACCCACATTCTGGGCCATGCGTCCTATCGCGTCGACAGCCCCGCCGGTAGCGTCGTGATCGGTGGCGACGCCGGGAACGATGCTCTCGCGCCGCCGCGGGCAACCTCGACATCCAATCAGGTTGAGACACTTGCGAGGGGCGTCGACATCATCGTGCATACGACAATGCACCCCGTCATGGGGCCGGACAAGGACAGCGGAATGCCGCCGGCGATTTTTTATCGCCAAAGCACCGCCACCGATCTCGGCGCAATGGCGAAGCGGGTGGGGGCGAACCATCTCATGCTCACGCATTTAGGCGCTCCGCTTGGCGTGGAACGTTCGGGCCCCTTCAGGATTCCAGGCGGTCCTCTGACAGAGGCGGATTATCGGAAAGCGGTCGAGGCGAGCGGATTTACTGGAAACGTTGTCGTAGGGACCGATCTTGCGAGCGTCCGCCTTCCCGCAAAGTGATCAAGTGATCAATGCGATGGCGATGGGTTCTCAAGAAACTTGGGTTTTTTGAGGACGCCGACATCGGACGGTGCGCACCTATCCTGCGGTCAAATCCGGACCGCCGTAGCGTCATACTCGTAGAGCCAGTCCAAGCGTTCCCGCGCAAGCGCTTGTTGCCATTGCTCAGCTACGGAAACCGCAATCGTATCTCCATCACCAAGCGCGGGATTGAACGCCTGCTTCCTGAACTCGTGAGCTTTCCGCACCACCGCAGCAGTGCGCTGTCTGCGAATATCCTCATAGCGCGCAAATGCGGTCGCCGGATCAGCAAAGTGTTTCTTCAGACACGCCCCGGTGACATAACCGTCCTCGATTGCCATGACGCCGCCCTGCCCCAGAAATGGAAGAGTTGCATGGCAGGCATCTCCGAGTAACGTGATTCGCTCTTTCGTCCAGCGCTCCATCGGCGCGCGAACCATCAATGCCCATTTGAAGGGCGTGTCGATATTTTGGATGATGGCGTGAACGTCCGGATGCCAACCGCGAAAGTCATTTTCCAACTCGCTCGTTGTACCCTCGACGGTCCATGCCTCGATTTGCCAGTCGTCGCGTTCGACGACGCCCACGAAGTTCATAAGCTCGCCCCGACGAATTGGATAATGTAACACGTGGCCGCGGGGCCCGAGCCAATTCGTCGAGAGCATTTGTGAGATATGAGCAGGAAGCCGTTGCATCGGCACGGCACCTCGCCAGGCGATGCAGCCGGTGAATTGGGGTCGGTCGGAGCCGAACAGGCACGCGCGGACTTTCGAGTGAATGCCGTCCGCTCCAACCACGAAAGCCGCACTTACGGTTTCGCCGGTTTGGAAGCGAGCTTCGACATGCTGGTCGGATTGGGCGACATCAACACAGCGCTTCGCAAGATGGATCGCATTCGGTTTCAGACGCCCGACAGCGTCGGCGAGAATCCCGTGCAGGTCGCCACGATGGAGCAAGATGTGAGGAGTCCCATAGCGTTGGGTGGTGCTCGGCCCGAGTTCGTACCAGGTCCAGTTTTCGCCAGTGCTCCAGTGGCGAATTTCCTTCCGTGACGGACTGACTTGTACGCCGCGGAGCGCTTCTTCGAGTCCCAGTGCATAGAGAACGCGGGTACCATTCGGGCTGATCTGGATGCCGGCGCCTACCTCGCGCAACCGGGCGGACTGTTCGTACACGTCGACATCGAGGCCGCACTTGAGCAACGGAAGCGCTGCCGTCAGGCCGCCTATGCCGCCGCCGATGACGGCGATCGTGTTCGGCGCTGCCATCGCGGCGCTCCCCTTCTTCGATCATTCCGGTTTCGAGCCCGAGAATTTGACCACCTTGGCCCACTTCTCGGTGTCTTCTGCAATGAGCCTCCCGAAGTCGGCGGGCGAGCCGGCGAGCACCGAGGCACAAGTCCCGACAATTCGCGCCTTCACTGTGGGGTCGACGAGCGCGGCGTTAATTTCCCTGTTGAGCCGATCAACGATCTCAGCGGGCGTGTTCCTGGGCGCTCCGACGCCGAATATCGCGCTCGCCTCGTAGCCCGGCACGAAATCGCCGACAGTGGGCAGCTCCGGCAGCATCTGCGAGCGCGTCGCAGTCGTGACTGCCAACGGGCGCAGTCTGCCCGCCCTGATATACGCGATTGACGCCGTCGTTCCGGGAAACATCACTTGGACCTGCCCGGCAAGGAGATCGATCAGCGCGGGCCCTCCGCCGCGATAGGGCACGTGCACCATTTTGACGCCGGTCATCATCTTAAACAGCTCGCCGTTCATGTGGGGGCCGCTCCCGGTACCGGCCGAGGCCATGTTGACATCGCCCGGATGAGCCTTGGCATAAGCAATAAATTCAGGAACGGTTTTGGCCGGAACCGATGGATGCACCAGCATGATCGGTGTCTCGCGGCTGATGCTGGCGACCGGCGCGATGTCGCGGACAAGGTTATAATTGAGGTTGTCGTAGAACGTCGCGCCGATCGTCAAACTGGTACTGACCATGAGAAGCGTGTAGCCGTCGGGCGGCGCTCTCGCGGCGAGTTCGGCGGCGATATTGCCGCCGGCGCCCGGGCGGTTTTCGATGACGAAGGGCTGGCCGAGCCGGTCCGAGAGCCATTGACCTATCTGGCGCGCAATGATGTCATTCGTGCCACCGGCGGCAGAGGTCGAGACGATGCGCACCGGGCGTGACGGATAGCTTTGCGCCCAAGCAAAGCACGCCGCACCCGGCAGGGCGACAGTGGCCCCGGCTAGCTGCAGAAATCGTCGACGGAAAAGCTTCATAGCGGTCCCTCGCTGGGATTGCTCGCGCGTCGATGCGACGTGGTGCGCGGCCCTTCCTCGGTCCGGCGTCTTTACGAAGAGAGCGCAGCCCGGAACCGCATCGCGATCATCGACATCGTGGCAGGAGAATAGCGTATCCCCTCATAAACAGGTAATGCTATGATCGGATGTAGGCATAACTATAGCGTATGAGAAGCATCATGGCAGACGACCCGCTCGTAAACCGGCTCAAGCTGCGCGAACTGCGCATCCTGCTCGCTGTGACACAGGCGGGAAGCATGGGGAAGGCTGCGCTGGCGCTTTCGATTTCCCAGCCCGCCGTCTCACGGGCCATCACCGACATGGAGTCCTCGCTCGGGGTATCGCTGCTCGATCGCACGCCGCAAGGCGTCGAGCCCACGCCCTATGGCCGTGCGCTCATCAATCGAGGCCTAATCGTCTTCGATGAGCTCAGGCTAGGTGTCAATGAGATCAAATCCATCGCCGACCCCACTGCAGGAGAGGTACGAATTGGCGGAAGTTCGGCGACGGTGGTTGGGGTCATTGCCGCCGTCATCGACCGATTGGCAGCAAAACATCCACGTGTCAGTTTTCATGTCGTGGTAACAGCTGAGCCTACAGCCCATTTTCGCTTGCTGCGGGAGCGCAATGTCGACATTGTTATTGCGGGAATGTACGCACCGCCTTCTGAAGCCGATATCGACTCGGAAATTCTGTACGAAGATCAAATGGTGGTCGTAGCATCGTCCAAAAATCCGTGGACTCGTCGTCGCAAGATCAAACTTGCCGAACTCGCGAACGAACCCTGGGCGCTGCTGCCGCCCGATACCCGCTTGGGATCGGCTGTAGCCGAAGCGTTCCGTGCGAATGGGCTGGAGGCCCCGCGAACCACGGTCACGACGGAGTCAGGTCACCTGCGCGACACCCTGCTCGCGACCGGCCGCTTCTTGACGGTGCTGCAGAGATCGCTGCTCCAGTTCCCCGTAAAGCACCCCTCGCTCAAGGTCTTGCCCGCCGAACTGGCTGCGACACGACGACCGACCGGCCTCATGACCCTGAAAAATCGAACCCTCAGCCCCGTGGCACGACTCTTCATTGAATGCGCCCGAGAAATCGCCAAGCCCTTGGCGAAGAGGAAATCTGAGTAGACAATTCAGGGGTTGCACTTCCACAATTGCGCCGGACTTGTCCGCAACCCGAGCGGCTCTATTTCAACTCGAATTCGACGAATTCGATGAGCGTCGTACCGGTGTTCTTCACCGCCCTCGTCTGCCCGGCATCCTGCCAGATGAAATCGCCTCCGTACGGAGCCATGCCACGATCGGCCGATCCAGGCGTCATTTCGGCCAGCACGCCGCCGTGGACGTAGACCCTTAGGCCCGCCGCCGTTTGCGTGATCTGCCCGGTTGCCTCTCCGGGTTTGAGGACGACGCGCCAAGCTCGCAGGCGCGCGTTATCCATGAACTGAGTGTAGCCGGCGACGCCCGACCGGTCCGACACCGTGGTTCCGGCCGCCCCGCGATTTTTCAGAATGAAGGAGATGTTGTGGAACGGCGTCGGCCCGACATTGGTCGCCTTGTGGGTACGCGGGCCGTCCTTGGTCACATTCGTAAATGTCGTACGGCCCGGTGCACCTTCGCCGCCCGTGCCCGGCGCGCCCACTTGGGACGAGCCGAAATTCTGGTTCGTCTGCGAGGCCGGTGTCAGGTTCACCGACACGGAGTCGGCATAATGGGTGTGATAGCCGGTGTTGCGCCCGGGTGGAATATTGACGTTCAGCAAGATCAGGTAGTCGTTGGAAAAGACCGGGATGTGGAACGGAGCCTTGTCCATGGGCACCGGCTTGTCCTCGAGCGGCGCAGACGCCGGCTGGGCGGACGCAGGCTGCGCCAGCGCGCAGGAAAGCACGAATAAAGATGCTGAAATGACATGTTTCATGGAGTTCCTCCCAGTTTGAGTTTGGCGCAGACAGTACATCATCCCGACCCTTGAGTCAGAAGTGTCCACTGCTCTTTGGTCATTGGCAATTTCGTTTTCGTCCGATCTGGGGCAATGCGGAAAGGGCGTAGGGCGCAATCACTTTATTGCGCCATCGAGCAGCGGCGGCTTGCCTGCGATGAGCGGCAAGCCGCGCAATTAAGCGATTGCGCCCTGCGCGCTGAAAACCTATGCCGACATCCGTTTGCCTGTTTCGAGCAGCGACTTGAGGTCGCTGAGAATCCACGGCCAGCCCCCGCCGCCCTTAGCTGGATCGCCGCCGCCGGGAACCATGCCGGCCACAATCGGCGCGCCTGTGACGTCATGGGTGATGGTCAAAGTGCAGACGCCGCCGTTGTTCTCCTTGATTTCATAGGTGAGGCGTGTGTGCGGTTCCGCAGTCGAGGCCGCATCAAAGAGTGGGTGCCACGTCTGCACCAACTTGTGAGGTGCATCGCTCTCGATGACCTTGCCGATGATGATTTCCTCGGGCAGTCCGAATGACTTCATTTCGGCGCTGGCCTTGTGGCTGAATTGACCATCGACCTTCAACTCATACGCAACACGGCCGCCGTAGCCGTACCGCTCGGTCCATTCGGGCTTGGTAATCGCGTCCCAGATCGCCTGGGCAGATGCCTTGATGACAATCCGGTAAACCTGTGTTGTCGCATTGCTGTCCGTCATGATCGTCAGTCCTTTTTTTCCAGTTTGGTCTTGAGCCCCAGCAGCACCGAGACCCTCCGTTCTCTGTACTTGTCGATCCAGCGGTCGTGGATCATCCGGATTGGAACCGCATTCAGGAAATGCAGCTTCTCGCGGCCCGACCGGCGGGTGACGACGAGGTCGGCATCCTCCAAAATCTTCAGATGCTTCATGACGCCGAACCGCGTCATCGCCGCTCCGGTCACCAACTCCTTCAGCGTCTGGCCATCGCGCTGAAACAGGTGATCCAACAGCGACCGTCGCGCGGGATCAGCCAGTGCCTTGAAGATGTTGTCGTCATCCATCGTTATCGGGCATACAGGTGACTAAATGGTCACCTGTCAAGTCACGATGTGTAGGGTGCAATCGCTTTGCTCCTGGTGCCCCTGACTATGCGGCTTTTGCGACGTCGGACGGATGAACCGATCGCGATCCGATCGCCAGGCGGTTCCAGGCATTGATCACAGCGACCACGATCGAGAGGTTCGCCAGCTCCTTTTCGGAGAACTGACGCCGTACTGCTTCGTAGACCTCATCGGGCGCATGCGTCGTGGCGATATTTGTGAGTGTTTCCGCCCAGACCAGGGCCGCACGCTCGTGCTCCGAATAGAGATGAGACTCTCGCCAGGCATCGAGCAGATGCATGCGCAGGTCGGATTCACCGTGTTTGCGCGCCTCTTCAGTGTGCATGTGGAGACAATAGGCACAGCCGTTGATCTGAGAGACTCGGATCTTCACCAGGGCGACAAGCCGCTGATCGAGCCCGCAAGTCTGCAGGTACTTCTCAACGCCAAGCAAAGCCGCGACCCCCTCTGGGATCGTCGTGAACGGATTCAGTCGTTGGGTCATGACATGCTTTCCTTCGTGTTCAGGGTCATCCAATTCAGTGAGAGTCGCGCGGAAGTTAGGGAGCGATCGGAGCGTTATCGTCAGTCGCTCAACGGGTTAATTCACTTGCTCATCGCCAGGTTCCCAATCGCGGTATGGCTGGCAAGTCTGGATCTCACCTGATGACGGTCGCGACGCCGGACTCGAGCAACCGCAGTCGCGAACCAAGCCCCAGCATGTCGAACGACCTCTTGATGTCGTCTCGGCTCTGTCATTGGGCTTGCAGGCACCGAGGGTGGCCCGTAGCTTGCCAAGCAATCGGGGACGAGGGCGGACTTTTGATACCGTCGAACCGGCCTCGCAGCGGGAGGATTTGCGTGTACAAGACGCTGTGCGCGGCGATGATCTTCGTGGTCGGGACCTTCGCGGCCTTCGCGCAGGCCGAAGGCGATCAATCTCCGCGAAGCGGCAGCGTGAGTCGCATTCCGCTCGATGTCGTCAGAGACCTCGCCCCTACCGGCAAGCTGCGCGCGGCCATCAACGTCAGCAATATTGTCCTGGCGCAGAGGGATTCCGCAGGCGGAGACCCGCACGGCATCACTGTCGATCTGGCGCGCGAACTTGCCCGGCGGCTCGATATACCCATCGAACTGGTCATCTTCGAATCTGCCGGCCGAGTGACCGAAGCACTTAAGACGAGCGCGTGGGATGTCTCGTTTCTTGCGATCGAGCCGGTGCGTGCCGCCCAGATTGCGTTCACGGCCCCCTACGTCCTCATCGAGGGCACCTATATGGTTCCGGTGGATTCGCCTCTGAAGACGATCGCGGACGTCGATCGTGCCGGCGTGCGCATCGGTGTCGCCAGAGGGTCCGCCTACGACCTCTATCTGACGCGGACGGTGAAGAACGCGACGCTGGTGCGCTATTCGACCGCGAGCCTCGCCGTCCCGGGTTTCATTGCGGACAAGCTCGAAGCGGTGGCCGGCGTGCGACAGCCGCTGGCGCTGTTCGCCAAAACCAATCCAAATGTGCGGGTGATGGACGGCCGTTTCCAGGTGATCAATGAGGCGGTGGGCACCCCCTCGGCCGCGATGTCGGCGCACGCGACCTGAAGGCTTTCGTCGAGGAAATGAAGGCCACGGGTTTCGTCGCCAAGTCGCTTGCGCGAAGCAATCAGCCGGACGCCATCGTGGCGCCACCGGCAGAGAACTGACCCGTCAACGATTGTCGAAGCGGCCCGCGGCACGTTGAAGTTCGACGCCCGCAAACTGCATCCAGGCCCCGTCGAGCGGCGCTTTGGTCAAGCCCCTTCCACTGGCTCGCAAAATGGGTGTAGCCTTGCCTCAGAGCTGCAGTTGACGCGACGCAAGGGAGAAGAGCATGAATTTGCAGCGACGGGAGTTTCTCTTTGTGGTGGCATTGGCCACAGCGGCTTCGGCGACGGCCCTGGGGCAAACGCACTCACCCGCAATAGACCGACCAGCCGTGCAAGGCGCCACGTCGATTCCGGATTTTTCCGGCCTTTGGGCGCACCCGATGCTCGGATTTGAGCCCCCGGTATCGGGCCCGGGCCCGGTGCGGAATCTGTCACGCACACGGGGCGGCGCGAGCAACTTCAATTCGCTGGTCGGCGATTACAACAATCCGATCTTGCAGCCCTGGGCGGCCGAGGTCGTCAAGAAGTTCGGCGAAATCTCGTTATCCGGCAAGGCTTTTCCGGACCCGGACAACCAGTGTCTTCTCCAGCCTGTGCCCTATGTTTTTTGGAACTTTGAAATCCAAATGTTGCAACTGCCGGACAGGGTCATCATCCTCTATCCCCACGATCAAGATTTCCGCCAAGTGCGCTTGAACCAGCCTCATCCCGCAAAAGTTAATCCGACCGCCCACGGGGATTCCGTCGGTCATTACGAAGGTGACACGCTGGTCATCGATACCGTGGGGATCAAGGTCGGGAAGTACTCCATGCTCGACCGTTTCGGGACCCCGTACACGGAGGCCCTGCATGTGGTCGAGCGTTACCGGCTGCTTGACTACGAAGCCGCCAAGGAAGCGCAGGATCGCGGCCATAAAGAGTGGCCGCGCGCCGGCGGTGGCGGCGATCCCACCGCCAAAGACAAGGGCTTGCAGCTCGAATTCACTGTGGAGGATGCAGGCGCCTTCACGACGCCATGGAAGGCAACCATCACTTATTTGCGTGCTGGGCACACGGACTGGCAGGAACGTGTTTGTGCCGAAAATGTGCAGCACTACTATACCGGAGCGCACTACTACTCCGACAACGACGCCAGGATTCCGACCGCCGACAAGCCGGATTTCTAAATGGAGAAGATCTGAGGCAGCTTCAGGTCTATTGCCGAAAGTGTGTAGGGCGCAATCGCTTTATTGCGCCAAGGCCCACACGGTTTTGTTGGTGTTGGCGACAAGCGGCGCAATAAAGCGATTGTGCCCTGCGCGCTGATTGCCGCAATCTCTCGCAGAATTCATCGTCACACTGCAAACTCCTTGACCTCAACGGGCGTGAAGAAAAGAGCGGGCTTCACCGGCGCGTATCCGTCTGCTGTGTTGATGCCGACCACGACAATCGGGATGATCTGGAACGCGTGCGATCTGTTCCTGGCCGTGTCCAGCTTGGGACCCTGCACGTAAGAGACATCGACCATGGCGCAGGCATTCGGTTTGTTCTCTTCGGTGTTGACGGCACGTATCGCGATCTGCTGGTTGCCGTCGAAGATTTCCACGAACCGCTCGACCTGTTTTTGCGTGTCGCAGATCATGACGGCGCCTGTCTGGACCTCATATGCGTGTGCGGGCAGGCAAACGGACAAGGACAGCATGGCGATGCACAGGGCGGATTTCATTGCACTCTCCTCATTGGCTAGAACTGTTCCAAGGCAGATTGCCTTGATCCGCCCCCACCTTACGCAGTGGGCCATCGCAACGATGTGATGAACAACACACAACGGCGCTTTCTCGTTGCCCGCTGATTTTTCTCGATAACACGCTGATTTCTGCGTTTTCGGAACTCGCAAAGCGCGAAATGAGTAAGAGAATCAACTACGGTCGCGTTTAATCTTGTGGCTCCACTCAATCCACAACGACATGTGCCGGTGGATCAATACCGATGGCCAGCCGCAGCCGGAGAATCTCGATCCGCCACATGCGGGAGAGGATGCGCGCGCCAGCGGCGTTCGCATGCCGCCTGGCTCATCGCACTCAAATGTCGACAATAGAAATTCGCCACTCGCGCATGATGCAAGAGAAATTTTCGGCCTCTCATATTGCCGGATATTCCAACGCCACGAGCATCGTCATTGAGATTATCATGAGGAAATCAATTTCGTCTTTAACCTATGCCGAGGACTAAAGAAATATATCTTCAAAGGGTTTCCAGAAATATTGGATTGGTACTCCATTAGGGCTGCGTGTGAGTATCGCCGTACTGTCGTCACATTACGCTTGCACACGACACATGCACACGGCGTTGTCAGCACACGGCGTTGTCGTGAGAAGTCGATTGGCAGCGCTCTATGCGGTGCAATTGAAGCGGGGGGTGAAACACTCATAGGAAACCACGTTGAAAGGAGATTACATTGAAACAGAAGCTCAACATTTTTCTTTTGGCGATGATGGGAACGCTGATTGTTCCACTCACATCAACGAATGTTCTTGCAGAGGGCGGCATCGCATCTGTCTATTCAACCCACGAAGGGACCCGGACCGCGAGTGGAGTCAAACTCAATGACAATGCTTTGACTGCCGCCCACCGGTCTCTGCCCTTTGGCAGCAAGGTGACCGTAACCAACAACAAAAACGGTCATTCGGTGGTCGTCACGATCACGGACCGTGGCCCGTTTGTGCGCGGGCGTGTAATTGATCTCACGCCGGCGGGAGCACACGCGCTCGGCTTTAGCGGACTTGCATCAGTCACCTTGGGAACTAGCGCACACGCGAGCAAAGGTGAATTCAGAGTGGCCAAACGGAGAGATCACAAGATGAAGAGGCACTTCAAATCCCGCGTAGCAAGCCTCAACAGGCGTGCCAAAGCCGCATCCACGGGGTAGCGTCCGGGATTGGAACGATCGACCGGGAGTCGCCACCCGGTCGGTTTCCCGGCGCTGGAAGCTACATCGACGATAGGCCGGAGCGCGTCGATGTTAGTCCGTACGGGGCAACCCGCGGATTTCAACCGTTCCACCAGCCTCAAACAGCGGATTTCCGGTCAACATCGATTTCGCCTGAGCGAGACTGTCGGCATTTATACGAATGTACCCGGTCAGATGAGCCGTCACTGAAGGAGTTGCGCCGCTTTTGCGCGCGCAGACGCCATCACCTATCGCGCTGCCGCCTTCAAAGCATCCAGTCTGTTTCAATCGTTGAATGTATGGTTCCCAAGCTTTCTCGTCGTCGAGAGCATCATTGTGCATGAGAAGGATGTACTCCGCCATATCGGCCTCCCACGAAATCGCGAAACAATCGGGTTGCGTCTGCCCCGGATTGGCCGGCATCAATAGCCGTCCGCGCTTAGATCTGTAAGCTTTCACTGTTGTGCCGGATCGAAGCCCCTCAGGCCCGGGGCTGGCTGATCTTTCCGGGTCGGCATGAGGTAGTCGCCCCCGCCTACGAAATAGTTTTCATTGCCGATATAGAAATCGTAGTTGACCTCGCACAGGTGCTCGACCCAGACCGCCTTGGCCGCGCGCCGAGAGTTCCTCGTCACCGTCCAGGGACGCGTCAATGCATTGTCGATGGTGGTGATCTCGTTATGGATCAGATTTGGATCGGCCTTGTCGAGGTAGATCCGTTCCTTGACGATTGTTTCGTTGTCGCTGTGCAGGGGTAGGCCGCTGCTGTCGAACGAGCGCGGTCCCCGCATCCCGCGCGTTTCGATCAGCAACGTGTCGTAACGGCCGTCGCGATCCTCGTCGACCCATCGGCCGATCGAATAGCCGTTGAACGTGGGAGTAAATGTTTTCGGCCAAGCACGCCCGTCGGTGTAGATCCGGCGATGCTGGGTCATGTGCTCGAGCATGATATAGGTTATGTCCGGGGTGATGACGAATTCCATCGCGAGATAGGGGAGCATCATCCCCGGCATGCCGTAGGGCACGCACTTATAACCAGGGTAGTTGCCTTGGCCGCCGCGTGCCTGGTCCGCCATGCTGGCGTCGAGAACGGCCTGATACTCGGCGGTGAGGGGAGCCTGTTGGCCACCGCGAGGCTTGGTCGGGTCCCAGTTGAAGCCTCCAATTCTCGTCCACTGACCCTTCCAGTTGGGATACATGGCATCGTCGAAAGCCGCCACGCCGGTGATCGTCAGCAACAGCGCCGCCAAGGCACACATCAAACTGCGGTGGAGCATGGAGCCTCCATTCAATAGGGGCTGCGAATGTTATAACTCTCACGGCTGATAGCAAGCCATGACGAGTCCGCATCCAAACGAGGCGCCAGCACATTTGCGCGCAAGATGTCGAAATCCGGGAGCACAATGCCACGCCGGAGATACCAGTTGTCCTCTCACACTGTGCCGGTTCTGCCGACGGCCTTGGCGACTACTGCCGTGGCGCTATCGGGTGCGGCGTCGCCAGTCCAGGCAACATAATGATCGGGACGAACGAGGATCAGTCTCGCCTTATAAGCTTCGCGCCCATCGCTATAACTATCGCGGATTACCGTCAGCGGCACTGCGAGCAGAGCAGACGCCCGCTCGAACATTGCGACCGCGCCGTCTCCGACATCAAATGCCAATAGCGTAAATTCGCGCCCCAACGCCTCGAATACATTTCGTCGATTCGACAAGAGTCGCGACGGCAAGTGATGTCCGGGCCGGGCAGCGAATGTGTGGGTGCCGCGTGCGCTACAGGTGCCCCGCGGAGGCCCAAACACGATCGATGATCCCTCGCAGTGGGGATCATAAGTCATCGCACGTGCCGGCGTGTCGGTCTTGCCTTTCTCCCAGGCACGCTCGAACTCCTCGCGATTCCTGTTTGGGTGATAGTGTTCGAGGAAATCCCGATCGGTGCGGATGCGGGCGAGAATAAAGTCTTGCGCGGTTTCACGGAAGATCGGCTGTCGTTCTTCGGTGTATGTTTTCATCAAGGCGTCGCTGCCCCAGCCATTGAGCCGCGCGGCGAGCTTCCAGCCGAGATTGGAAACATCATCGAGCCCATTGTTGAGCCCATAGCCTCCATAGGGCGGGTGGCTGTGCGCGGCATCGCCTGCGATAAACACCCGGCCAACCTGATATTGTTTGGCGATCGCAACGGCCATGTCCCAAAACCCGACGTAGTCGAACTCGCACGCGAACTCGAAGCCGGCAGCTCGCTGCATCAACCCATGAAAATCATAGTTGTCCCTGGTCGTATCCATCGGGACCGGTGCATGAAAGAAAAAACCTTCTTCGGCATCGATCCGACCGAAGAATCGCCAATAGCCCTTGAGTTCCGGATCCATCGCACGATAGGTCGAACGCAATGGGAAGCGCTTAAGCCCTTCATGCAGTTCGCGTGAACGAATGACCGCCAGCACCATGAGCTGGTCGAAATCCTGATGATCACGTTCGATGCCGACTTGCTCGCGTACGGTCGAGTGGCTGCCGTCACAGCCGACTGCATACTCTGCCTCCAATATCTTGCGTTCGCCGCTCTGCGAGACGATGCCGACGCGCACGCCGGCGTCGTCCTGCTCGATCGTCTCTCCCGACCAACCCACCAGACCATGGACGTTGGATAGCTCCGCCATCCTGGTTTGCAAAACGCTTTCGGTGAGGTATTGCGGAACTCTTTCGCTGTCCTGGAAATAATAGGAGTTGACGACTTCGCGAAAGGGCGGCGAGTACCAGTATTCACTGCTCAAATCGAGAAAAGCCGTCACGCCGCTCAGTGAAAAACCGGGCGGAAGGACGCGAACAGATCGCACTTTATCGGCGACACCCAACGATAGAAGTGTTCCATCGAGCGCTGCGTGAGCCCTTGCCCTTTCGGAATGCGATGCGGCGCCGTGCGCCGTTCCATAATGGCGCAGGAAATCCCGCGCTGGCCAAGCTCGATAGCCATCGCCATGCCGACCGGCCCACCGCCGACGATGACGACCCGAAAGCGTTTGCTCATTCGTTTACTTCCGAGCCTGCATCGCGGATCAACGGATATCATGAGCAGAATTGTCTGCCAAATTGCACATTCACTCACTGTGGGTCCGGATCTCTGCCCCCATCGCAAACGGCTTCGTTACAGGTTTCGCGCAACCGGACAAGATGGTAGGGTTGCCGCCGACGCCGACCAAGAATGTCGGTGCAACAGGGAGGTATCCATGAGAATTTTGATCGCTAGCTTAGGGCTTGCATTCACGCTCGCCGCCGGGACGGCGCAGGCTCAATTGGCTCCCTTCAACGATTTGGGCGTGACCATGGGGCACTGGCACCTCATTTCGAAAGACCTTGCGGCCAACAAGAAGATATTCCTTGGCATGGGCGGGCAGGCGGTCGCGGGTGCCGAGACCGTCACGTTCCCTGGCGTTCGGATCAACTTGAACCTGGGGACTGAAACCGGGGCCGGCGGCACGGTCGGCTCGGTGGTGAACCACGTCGGCTTCATCGTCAACAACGTCCAGGAGCAGGTCGCGAAATGGAAGGCGAACGGCGTTGCGGTGCTGCCGGGCGCCAACGGCAGGCTCGATCAAGCCTACGTCGAGACGCCGGACGGCGTGCGAATTGAAGTCCTCGAAGACAAGACCCAGAGCGTGCCGGTCCGGAACGAGCACATCCACTTTCGTGTGACGGAAGGGGAAATCCCCAAGATGCAGGCCTGGTATGCGAAGACCTTCGGCGGGAAGGCAGGCAAGACCAGTACCAATGCGCCAATCGTGGACCTGCCGGGTGTCCAGCTCAGGTTTGCCAAGGACGACAAGGCGCAGCTTGCGACCAGACATCGCGTGCTCGACCACATCGGCTTCGACGTGAAGGATCACGCGGCGTTCGTGAAGAAGATCGAGGCGGAGGGCATCAAGCTCGACGAGCCACCGCGTAAGAACGCGACGACCGGCACCACGATCACCTACATCACCGATCCGTGGGGGACACGCATCGAGCTGGTCCAGCGGGGACCGACGTCGTAAGTCGGATCAAACCTGTAGGATGGGTAGAGCAAAAAAGAAGCGCGTCTAAGACGCGCTTCTTATTGCGAAACCCATCAACACCTTCGTGTGGGACGACGATGGGTTTCGCGAAGGGCTCAACCCATCCTACGAGGTCCGTTTGCCTGCCATCGATCGCTCTTACAGCGCCTTGTAAAACCGCTGATCGTACATCGCGCCGGTGAGCGGTGTGAGCACACTGCGGAATTCCTTGGTGTGGGCCGCGAGTTCGTGGGCTTCGTTGGACTTAACGTCCTTCCAGCCCTCGAACACCGTGAAATGGTTCGTTCGGTTCTTCTGATACGCGACATCGAAGCGCAAGTTGCCGCTCTCCTTGCGGCTTGATTCGGCAAGCGCCGTGATGGCGGGCAAGAGCTTGTCGCGGTTGGCGCCCGGCACGTCGACATGGGACACGACGTAGACGGCGCTGGCCGCGGCTGGGCCTGCCGCGATGGGGGCGACGGAGATCTTCACGCCCAGCCGGTCGTCGATCGGCGCGATGAGCAGCGGCTCGACCTTGCTCTGGAACTCCTTGCGCTCGGGCGAGGCCATATGGGCGTCGCGCGCCTGCTGATCCTTCCAGGTCTCGACGATCATGAACTGGTTGTTGGGCGAGGCGCGCTGCAGGACGGCGAAGTGAATGAGGTCCTTCTGCTTGCGGGCGACCCCGGCGAATTGCCGCAGCAGTGCGGCGACCTGATTCCTGGACGCGTAGGCCGCGTCGACATAACCCGCGACGTAGAGGGTCGGGTCACCGCCGTCCTGCGCACGCGCGGGTGCTGTTGCGGCAAGCGCCGCGATGGCCAGTGTCGTGAAGATGATTTTTTGCATCGTCGTCCTACGCTTGGTTGTTGTCATTACAGCGGCTTGTACCAGCGCTGATCGTACATGGCGCCCGTAAGTGGTGCCAGCGCGTTGCGGAATTCCTTGGTGTGCGCTGCAATCTCATGCGCTTCGTCGGACTTCAGGTCCTTCCATGTCTCGATGACCTTGAAGTGGTTGGTACGGTTTTTTTGGAACGCGACGTCGAAGCGGAGATTGCCGCCATCCTTGCGGCTGGTTTCAGCCAGAGTCTTGAGGATCGGGGTGATCTTCTCCCGATTGGGCGGGGCGACGTCGACGTGTGAAACCACATAGATGGCGCTGCCGGTGGCGCGGGCCTTGGCGGCCTGCATCGGATCGACGGAAACCGTCACGCCTTGCCGGTCATCGATCGGGGCAAGAAGCAAGGGGACCAGCTTTTCGCGGGCGGCTTTGCGATGAGCACTCGCCACGTGGGCATCATAGGCCTGCTGGTCCTTCCAGATTTCGAGCGCCATGAATTGGTTCGTCGGCGAAACGCGCTGCAACACTTCGTATCGGATGAGACCATCGTCCTTGGCGCTGGCGTCGCGCAGCTGCTTGAGCTGCGTGGCGACCTGGTTTTTGCCGGCAAAGGTCGCTTCGATGTAGCTGATGATGAAGACCGTCGGGTCGGCTGCGTCTTGCGCCGGTGCTTGCGCGGTAGTCGAGACCAAGGCCATGGCTAAAGCGGCCCAGAAGAACTTTGGCATGTATTCCCCCAATTGTTGGTTCAGCGTGTTGGTCTAGGGTGGTGGTTCAGCGTGGTGGTTTATCAGGTTATCGTAATCCGACCTTGGCGGCGGCGAAAGGCCCATGTCGCGGCCGCGGCACTTCGAGCAGGGTCGAAAACGTCCGTCCTCGCAGGTCGTAGACGCGTGCATAGACTACACCAGCACGTGCGACCTCGACCAGAACCGGCGCTGCCAATTCGGCACAATAGAATTCACCCAGGACCATTGCAAAGTCAGCCGTACTCGGGTCCCAAGTCGTCTCGAAAGACGGCCCAAGCTCGACCTGCGGCGAGCGATGGGGACCGCAAACCGCGAGCTTCCAGCGCGCATTGGCGGGGTGCCTGAGGTTGAGCGCCGATACGCGCTCTTTGAGCCCGTGCGCGCCCTCTTTGAATGAGAGGGCCCAGTAGTCGAGCATGAAATTGTCTCGCGCGCCCTGCACACCGCCCGCAAATCCATTGAAATACGTATAGGCGTAAGGATGTAACTCGGCCATTTCGGCGGCCGGCGCGGTAATGCCCGCCACGAAGACCAGTCCTGCCGCAATGGCGGCTGTCTTGCTTTGCCGCTGCGTCCATTCCAGGATGCGCGCGATCGCAAAGCCGCCAAGCACCGCAAGCGTCGGCACGACGAAAAGAAAATGCCGGATGCCGTTATACATGGCAGGTCGCGCCAGAATGGCGATCCCCACCGGCAGTGTTGCGGCGAGTACGAGCAGCAGCAGAATTGCGCGGCGGCTCGACGTTTGCCGGCCCCCTATCAGGGCAATGGTGGCCATGACAATGCCGCCAGCGCCAAGCGCCAGGAACAGTTCCGGCAGCGTCAATGCGAGCAATGTCGGGACGTAGCTGCGTGGCATGTCGGGCACGAGGATGGGCTCCCCTTCGAACAATTCCCGCCAAGGCTCTTCAAAGAAGTGTGAAAAGTATTCAACCGCGCGCAGTGGATTGAGCGGATCGACAACGCTCCAAGGCCATACCAGCCCCATGACGGCATAACCCAACGCCAAGCCCGGCAACACCGCAAGACAAAAGCTCCCAAGTCGTTTGGCGGCAAGTTGCAGTCCATTCTGGCGGCTGTCGGCAGCCGCCAGGACCGTCAATGCGCCGATACCGCAGATGATGCCGAAGCCGCCCATGATCCGCGAACCGATTGCGAGCCCGAGGCCGAGCCCCAGCAAGGCGACGGTGGCGCGCCGTGGCCGCGGATATTCGTCGAAGCAGCGAACGAGACCGAATAACAGGATCGCCATCGCGACGGCGAACGGCCCGTCTTTTGCATTCATAAAAACGTGCCCGACGTAAAGCGGGCAGGTGGCCAGGAGCACGAGGCTTGCAAATCCGGCGAGCGGGCCGCCGACGCGGCGCGCTATGCGCCAGGTAACGAACAGGCCGAGCAATCCAACCATTGCGCCCACAAGCCGGCGCGTTTCGAAAAGCGTGAAGGGAACGATCTTGGCAACAAGCGCCGACAAAAGATCAAAGCCGCCGCCGTATTTGTAGAGATTGACAAATGACAATGCTCGCTTGTCGGTGAATCCCGATGCGTAATACTGCAACAATAGTTCACCGTATTCAGAATGCGCGTAGTCATCCCATCCGAGGCCGTAATCGCGGAAAGTGTAGAGTGCAATGAACGTGGCGACGGCAAGCGTCATCAGGGCGAATTGATCGCAAAGCCGCGCCCGTGCATTGTGCACCGGGGTCAAATCGTAAGTTGCTGGGGCTGAGAGAGACACCGGCTTGTTTTGGCTTGGTGGTGAGATCGCAGTATCATTATGCCGGTATTTAAGGTTTCCGTCGCGTCCTTGATGACGCAGGTGTGAAATATTTTTTGAAATGTGCGTGATGCGAGGGAATTCTGACGATTGGTTCATGCCAGGCTGACGATTGGTTCATTTGGATTTGAAGTTCGCAACATTCTGACATTCGGTTCATCATTTCGCACCTGCGAGATCAAGCTGGTAGCGCATCTCTCGCCGTCGTCGTGGGCGCGCATGCTTGCAGATCAAAATAAGGTCGTACTCCCTGATGACGCGAGCGTCCGCGTGTTGCTGAAGTGTGAGAAAGGCGTGGGACCGCAGGAAAGTCCTGGATGAAGTCCGCAGACCCACATGGGAGGGAAGGCGGATCAAATTGGGAGGAATCCGCCAGGGCTGTGGCGGTTGGCACGTCCGTCCGGAGATCGGGGAAGTCGATTGTACGGCAAAATCCTTCTG
>Ga0209488_10000715_pt1 | contig 28115 bp, 21 predicted proteins | sample Rivendell_Oct201_8_FD_188349 | JGI IMG/M metagenome (GOLD analysis project Ga0209488, IMG submission 188349) | Vadose zone soil microbial communities from the Eel River Critical Zone Observatory, Northern California, USA -... | ecosystem: Environmental > Terrestrial > Soil > Vadose zone >...
AAAATCTGCACGAACTCATCGTGGGCGCGCAGGGGTCTCGGCGACAGGCGAGGAACTTTTTTCAACCCCCGGGCCGAGTTTTTCTCACTGCGCAGGCCGTCCATATCGGGTACTTTGACGCCCGCACCCCTGCCCCGATGGCAGATCGCGGAGAAGCCATGTCGATAGAGTCATTTGATGCCAATGAGTCGTCCGTCAAGATCGTGGACGCGCTTCGCCGGGACGGTGGGGTGATCGTCCGCAATCTGGCTCCCGCGGCACAGATCGATGCGGTTGCGGACGAGCTCGGCCCGCAGCTGGGCCGGTTCGCCGAAGGTAAACGAACTGATTTCTCAGGCAGAAAGACGCTCCGGTGCCACGGGGTGCTGCGCTACGCGCCGAGCGCGAGCGCCCTGATCGCTCACCGGATGGTGCTCGATGTCGCGGATGCCATCTTGCTGCCCTTCTGTGCGGATTACCAGGTGGGCAGCATGACGGGTATCGAGATTCTACCGGGCGAGAGCGACCAGCAACTGCACCGCGACGACACCCCCTATCCAATGTGCCTCGCGGGGTTGGAGCTGCAGATCGGCGTGATGTGGGCATTGACCGATTTCACCGCCGAGAATGGCGCGACGCGCGTCGTGCCGGGCAGCCATCGCTTTCTGCGGGCATGGCACAGGCCCGATCTCTCGCACGTGGTCCCGGCGGTCATGCCGAAGGGGTCGGCGCTGTTATATCTGGGATCGACCTGGCATGGCGGGGGCGCGAATCGCAGCCAGGCCGCTCGAACGGGGTTGATCAACACCTATAGCCTGGGATGGCTACGCCCTGAGAACAACAACACGCTCGAGGTACCGCCCGAGGTGGCAAAGCGCTACGACGAAACGGTGCGGCGCCTGCTGGGATACGCATCGCACGGGGATGGCCAGGATCGGCTCGGCGCCTTCCACGGGAGCGACCCCGTCTGGGTAGCGAAGGCACGAAAGGGTTCCGATGCCGTTGCACGCGGTCAGGTCCCGCCGACCGCCGATGCCCGCCCATGAGAACGAATCTGCCGTGAGGCCCAACGTTCGCTGGCGAATCTTCGCCCTGTTGATCTCCTTTTCGCTGATTGCCTACGTACAGCAGAAGAGCGTGACCATCGCGGCCGCGCGGATGATGCCCGAGCTCGGCCTGAGCCAGGTGCAGATCGGCTGGCTCGAGCAGGCCTTCGTGCTGAGCTACACCCTCTTCCAGCTTCCCGGAGGCTTGCTGGGACAGCGGCTGGGCGCGCGGGTCGCCTACACCCTCTTTGGGCTGCTGGCCTTTGTCGCTGCGGTCTCGACCTCGCTCGCACCCTTGAAATTCAGCGGAGGCACCTTGTTCGCTGCGCTCCTGGCCGCCCAGTTCGTGCTGGGGATCGGCCAGGCCGGGCGCTGGCCGGTCACCGCAGGCGTCTATGCCACATGGTTCCCGACCCGCCAGTGGTCCTTGGTACAAGGACTGGCGGCGGCCTCGACCAACTTGGGGGCCGCGCTCGCGGCGCCCTTGATTGTCTCTCTCACCGCGGCTTTCGGCTGGCAGCAGGCCATCGCGTGGTCGAGCTGCCCCGCGCTCCTCGTGCTCGTCATCTGGATCTGGTACGCGCGCAATACACCTGCGGAGCACCCTGACGTCTCCCGCGCGGAGCTCGCCGACATCGGCGAGCGTGCTGCCCCGGCCGCGAAGAGCAGGCTCGAGTTGGCGCAGGTGATGCGCGTCCTGGTCAACCGCAACACCCTGTTGTTGACCCTGTCGTACCTCATCATGAATTACTCGTTCTTCCTGCTGTCGAACTGGTCGTTCCTGTATCTGCTGCAACAAAGACACTTCTCCATGCTCGAGAGCGGTTGGCTCGCGGCCGCTCCTCCGCTCGCGGCGGCCGCGGGCGCAGCCGGTGGCGGCGCGCTCGCCGCATGGCTTTGCAGACGGCTCGGCGTGGCTTGGGGATTTCGAATCGTGCCCCTCGCGGGACTCACCGCAACCGCCATATTGCTGTCGATGACGAGCTGGCTGTCCAACCCCTATGCCGCGGTCGTGACACTGACGCTCTGTTTCGGCTGCCTCGAGCTCACCGAGGGCTCGTTCTGGGGAGCGACGATGATCGTCGGACAGCGCGACACCATGGCGATCAGCGGCATCGTCAACACCGGCGGCTGCCTGGGGGGCATCATCGGAATCCCGATCGTCGCGCATTTGTCCGGCAACCATTCCTGGGACGTGGCCTTCGCCCTGGGGAGCCTGAGTGCCCTGGCGAGTGCCATCCTCTGGCTCGGCATCGATCCCGGTGCGCGGCCCCCGCAGGCCACCCGGGGCGCGGAGTGTCCGATCAGCTCGACCTGAACGGCGCCGTCTCGGCAAGCACCCAGTCGCGAAACGCAACGACCTTGGGAAGGTCGGCAATGGATTCGCTGCAAACGAGGTAATAGTGACGCGGCAGCTCCAGGCGGACATCGAAAGGCCGCACGAGCGCGCCCGAGGCGATCGCATCCGCCGTCAGACAGTCGCTCGCCAGCGCGGCGCCCTTGCCCGCCATCGCGAGCTGGAGCGCGTTGGTGGTGTGCGACAGCTGGAGGCCCGACAGCTTCACGCCCTGGGTCTCGACGCCTGCCCGTGCGAACCAGCTATGCCAGGTGAGGGTGCCGAATATCGTGTCCGGCTCGAGCCACGGCACGTGCAACAGGCGACAGCGCAGCAGATCCGCCGGCGACCGGATCGCCCCCACTGTCGAGGCCGCCAACGCATAGTTCGGCGCACAGACCGGACACAGGGACTCCGATGTGAGCCGGACCGACTCGTATTTCGGGAACCGTCCATAGCCGAAATGGATCGTCACATCGACGGTCCGCCAAGTGGGGTCGGGTCCCGGGTCCACCAGATCCATGCCGACCTCGATCTCGGGATGCACGTCGAGGAAGCGCGCCATTCTCGGGCCGAGCCACGACACCCCGAACGTGACGTCGCACCCAATGGTCAGCGAGTTCGGAGCACCGCCCAGCCGGAAACGGCGCACGCCACCGGAAATGAGGTTGAGGCCCTCGCGCACCTGCTCGGCGAGCTCGATCGCTGCGATGGTCGGCACCAGTCCGGCGGCGGAGCGCTCGAACAGGTGAAAACCGAGCTGCTCCTCGAGCGCTCTGATCTGGTGACTGATGGCGCCGGTACTGACGTGCAGCTCGTCGGCGGCCGCCGTCAAGCTGCGCAGACGGACGACCGACTCGAACGTCCGCAGCGCCTTCAGTGACGGCGAACGAAAGTGCATCGGAGCTCATGCAGGGACGATGGACGGCTGCGCGACCTGATCATCACGATAACTCTATGATGCGGCGGGTAATACAACAGGCTACGGGAGCAACTCCTTTACGTTCAACCCGCGCGGCCGAATGAGCAGCGCAACCGCGAGCGGCACGAGCAACTATATCTGCAATCGGCATTGGGGAGGTCCTTTTCCAGTTGGTACCCGTAAAACGGATTCCTGTTGAGAGCCTGCGAATGGTCAAAATTTCCGATCCCAGGCCGCATCCGCAGGGCTGGATGGGTGAAAGAGACATGCACCAGGGACAGTCTTTCGCCCGGCTACTCGGTATCGAACTCAGTTGACCCTTCGATGCTCTTATCATTGCCCGTCATTTTCCACCGAGTACCTCGTGAACTCGTCGGTTGCGAATGCGATCCCGGTCCCTGCTCGAGATCATCGTGCGTGTTAAATTTGCACGGGGATTCTAACATTGACGCAGGCGATCAAGATTGACGCTCGTGCATCGTTGTCTCACGCTTGGTTTCTAGTGAGCTGTCCCAAAGCACGCAAAGTTGTGGTCACGCAGAGATTCTTCGATGCCGAGACGATGTCGTATCTGCGCTCAAACGGTTGCGATGTAGTCATCCCCGAACTTCCTCGCGGCCAAGCGGATGGGGATATTCCCCATGAAATCCTGCTGCAATGGCTGAGAGGTGCCGTCGGCTGGATTGTAGGGCATGCCCGTGTCACTCGGGAGCTACTGAAAGAGCTTCCGGAACTTCAGGTGATATCCAGAAGAGGAGTGGGATTCGATCGCGTGGATGTGACTGCGATTCGGGATCTCGGGCGCGTGGCAACCATCGCCGCGGGTGGAAACGACGCTACAGTCGCCGACCAGACCATCGGATTGATGCTCGCACTCGGGCGTCGGTTCCGTGAGGGTCAACAGGCCATGAGTGAGGGGTCTTGGGCGATACCGCTCGGCACCGATCTTTACCGAAAGACGGTAGGTATTGTGGGGCTCGGCCGAATTGGGCGCAGCGTCGTGAAACGCCTGACGGGGTTTGAAGCGACAATTCTCGTACATACGCCGCGGCGCGACGAGGACCTCGCGCGCACGAGCGGCTTTGAGTACGTTGACCTGCCTGAGATCCTCTCGCGGAGCGACTATCTGACACTGCACGCGCCTTTGACACCCCAGACCCGCTTCCTGATCCGCGAGGAGCGCATCGCACAGATGAAGCCAACGGCGTTTGTCATCAACACGGCGCGGGGCGGCCTGGTTGAAGACCGCGATCTGCTCGCGGCTTTGACCAGTAATAGGCTGGCCGGCGCGGGCCTCGACGTGTTCATGAGCGAGTCCGACGCAACCTACCATCGCGTCACTCGGCAATTGATCGCTCTGCCGAACGTGATCGCTTTACCGCACGCCGGCGCTTCGACGCGCGAGGGGCTAAACCGGACGAACATGGTGGCAGCGCAGTGCGTCGTGGCGGTGCTGAACGGCACATCTGTGCCGCCCGCATGCGTCGTGGTGGATGGTCGGTCCGTGACGGCCAGGCCGAATGCCGGCGAAATCGCGCAGCGCGCGAACTCGTGAACGATGCATCCTGAGACGCTGTATGGAAAGTTGGTGGCCAGCCACACGGTCTCTCGGTTGGACGAAGACAATGTCCTTCTGTACGCGGACCTGCACATTCTGAACGAATACACGAGCCCGCAGGCGTTTGCCGGACTGCACGCACGCGGAATACGGGTCGCCGCACCCGGCCAGAGTGTGGCGGTCGTTGACCATGTCATTCCCACCCATCCGGTGGAACATCGGACCATTCAGGATTCGGCGTCGGCATTGCAGGCAACCCATCTGAAGCGCAATTGCGACGTCTATGGGATTCCGCTATTCGACACGAATGACCCGCTCCAAGGGATCGAACATGTCGTCGCGCCCGAATTGGGAATGATTCGACCGGGCATGGTCGTACTTTGCGGCGATAGCCATACAACCACGTATGGAGCGCTTGGCGCCTTGGGTTGCGGCATCGGCACGTCTGAAGTCGAGCATGTGCTCGCGACTCAGGCACTGGTCTACCGACTTGCCAAGGATATGCGGATCCGCGTCAATGGACGCCTGTTGTTCGGATGCACGTCAAAGGATCTGATTCTTCACATCATCAATCGAATCGGCGCGCAAGGAGCCCGTGGCTACGTGGTCGAGTTCTGCGGGGGCGCGATCGACGGTATGTCGGCCGAGGCGCGAATGACTCTGTGCAATATGGCGGTAGAGGCGGGCGCACGGGGAGCCCTCATTGCTCCCGATGAAACGACGTTTCATTATGTGCGCGATCGCGCTATCGATATGTGCACCCACATGGCGAATGCGATTGAGAGCTGGAAGCGATTGAAATCGGAGGCCAATGCGTGCTTCGACGCCGAACTCGAGTTCGATGCGGGGGGCGTGGCGCCGCGCGCCACCTGGGGGACCAGTCCCGAGCAATCCATACCGATCGACGGAGTGATTCCCTACCCGACGGACGCGGATAACCCGATAGCACGCAGTTCCTACGAGAGGGCGTTGCTCTATACCGGTCTCATGCCGGGCACGTCGCTCGAGGGGTTGCAGATCGATCGCGTCTTTATCGGCTCGTGTACTAATGGACGGATCGAAGATTTGCGCGCGGTCGCGCGCTTGGTGGGAGGGCGTAAAGTGCATGAGAGGGTGCGAGCCATGGTCGTGCCGGGGTCTGGGGCGGTACGCAAGCAAGCGGAGCAGGAGGGTCTCGCGACGATATTGATCGAGGCCGGATTCGAGTGGCGTCAACCGGGATGCTCGATGTGCCTGGCGATGAACGATGACGTATTGAAGCCTGGAGAACGGTGCGCCTCGACGACGAACCGCAACTTCGAGGGGCGCCAGGGACGCGGTGGACGCACTCATCTGATGAGCCCTGCGATGGCGGCTGCCGCCGCGTTGAGCGGCTTCATCACCGACGTACGCAAAATGGGTCCCCACGTTGTCTGAACGACGAACAATCGAGGGAATCGCAGCACCGTTGCCAATCAGCAATCTGGACACTGATCAGATCATGCCGAAGCAGTTCCTGCACCGCATCGACAAGGCGGGGCTCGACAAGGGATTGCTCTATGACCTTCGATTTGACACCCTCGGCGAACCGCGAAGGGATTTTGTGCTGAACCGCTCCGAGTACGCCCAATGCCGGATACTCATTGGTGGGGAGAACTTCGGCTGCGGTTCGAGCCGGGAGCACGCGGTTTGGGGCCTTTTGCAATACGGAATCCTCGCGATCGCCGCGCCAAGCTTCGGAGAGATTTTCTATTCGAATGCCATGAACAACCGGTTGTTACTGGCACCGGTACCGCAGGCTGCGGTGGACGGCATTCTCTCGGACGTTTCAAACCCGATGACCAACCGCGTTACCATCGACATCCAAGATCTCACGGTTCGAAGTAACAATCACCTGGCACATTTCAGCCTTTCTGCGCGACACCATCGGATGTTTGTCGAGGGCCTTGACCTGGTCGGCTCCTCACTTGCGCAAAGAGGGGCAATTGCGGCGTTCGAGCAGGCTCATTGGGCGAACCAGCCGTGGCTCAAGGCAGTTGCATCCGTCACGCGAAATCGACTGGGCGCGCAGGCGCCCGCTGATCCTAGAAATGCACCGCGAGCTTGAGGAACACAGAGGTGTGGCTCAGTGTGTCGTTCGAGTGGTCGTAGGAGTAGCCGTAGTCGTTGTAGTAGCGACGATCGTGGGCCTGCTGAATGGCCTGCGAGGCGGCGCCGATGGCGACACTGAAGTTGTCCGTGATCATGTAGCCCACCGAGCCGTCAAGCTTGGCCTGCACCAGATCGACGTCGCTGTCCTTGCCCGACAGATACGAGACACGCAGATTGAGCGTGCTGAAGAAACGGTCTGTGAACGGCCAAGTGAAACCGCCCTTCACACCGCCGCCATTGGCCTTGTACCAGCCGTTGCAGCTGTAGTCGCAGCCGTTGAAGTCCTCGCCCAGCCGGTAGTACTGATAGAAGCCCTCGGCATACCAGCGCGCACGGCCGCCGATGCGGCCCTCGTAGCCCAGGCCGGCGGTGAACTGCTGTTCGAGGAAGGCGTCGCCATAGTCGCTCACCCGCGCATGCTCCGCGCTTAGGTCGAACAGGAAACCGGAGGACGTGACGATGCGGGCATCCACTCCGAATTCTGGACCCGAGTAGGTGTTCGAACGATCGTAGTAGCCGCTGCAGTAGTCGTAATAGTAGCCGCAGTCGTCGTAGTACTGGCGCATGAAGGCACCGCCGGCGTACACCGAGATCGAACTGGCAGGACCTTCGGGCGGCGCCGCTACGGCGGGGCTCAAGGACAACAGCGTCGCCACCAGGGCGAACAGCGCAGCGAGTATCTTCATCGGACCTCCAGGGTCGTTACGGTATCGGCCATCTTCCGAGGGCCGCTGGCGAACGGCAACCCGCAGTCGCCGGCAATGAGCAGCGCTTCACACATAAGCTTTTGCAAGAAATTCAAAGCCCTCGGGCGGGGAGACAGTGGCGGGAGTGCGCCCAGTGCCCATAACGTGGGCTTATCAGTCGCGACGATTTCGTCCGGAATGGCTCACCGCAGATCCAGCGCTCACTACGCGGACTCAGGGTTCTGACGCAGGGCCTGCCCCGCGGCCCACGCGGCGCCGATGAGCCCCGCGCGATCGCCAAGCCGGCTGGGTGCGATGGTAATGGGTCGTGAGAAGAGGGCGGGAAGGGCCCGTCGGACCCGCTCATACAGCTCGGGACGCACGCCGATGCTTCCCCCGAACACGATGAGCTCCAGATCGAGGAGCGATTGCAGTGTCACTACTGCGAGGGCCACCCAGCGCGCCGTCGTGTCGAGGACCGACGCCGCCACTTCGTCTCCGTGCTCGAGGAGCCTGAAAATGTCGCGCACCGTGGCGGCCGCGGCTCCACCCTGGCGCCGGTATCGATCCACTATGGCGAGTGAGCCCACCTCGAGCTCGAATGTGCCGCTGGCAGATGGGATCTGCGAAGTCGGGTCGCGCCCGATTGGCAGGTCCGCAATTTCCCCCGCCGAGCCACGCGCCCCCCGAAACAGCTTGTCATCGATGAGCAGGCCGAGCCCTGCACCTGTTCCTAGCGCCAAGAACGCCGCATTGCGGCAGTGACTGGCACACCCGAGCGCATGCTCGCCCAGCATCGCGAGATTCACGTCGTTCTCGATCCCAACATCCGGTCCGAAGCGGCCGCGCAGAAAGCCGAGGACATCGAAGTCCTCCAACCCTGCGATGTTTGGAGTCAGGGAAACACGGCCTGTGCGAGGATCGATCGCTCCAGGAATTCCCACCATGACATGACGAGCCCGCGTGACTTCGATCCCGACGGTTTGCGCCAGCTTGTCGGCGCAGGCGGCGATCTGTTCGGCCACGTAAGCTGCGCCGCGCCGGTCGGTGGGCTCGGTCAATTCCGCTACGATACCACCACGCGCATCAGCAATCGCTGCAGCGAGCTTGGTGCCGCCTAGGTCCGCCGCAAAACAATAGGCAGTTTCGCGCGTCATTGACGTGCGCCACGGTGCGCGGGCGGCGGAAGAGGAAGAGCCGCCGCGAACTCCGCGACTCCGAAGAATTCATCATGGAGACGGCGCAACGCGACGGACAAGGCGCCCACGACGCCTGCTCGCCTGCCGAGTGTACTGGTGCGAATCTCCGCCGGCCGCGCCGAGAGCTGCAACAGCACGCGCGCGACCTTGTCCGCAAAATCCGGACGCGCTCCGACCGAGCCACCCAGAACGAGCAGTTGCGGATCCACTGTTGCGATGACCGCCGCAGCCGCAAGAGCAGTCAGCCGCGCCGTCTCGTCGACCACGTACGCGGCAATCGGATCGCCCGCCTGCGCTCGCTCAAAGACCTCTCTCTCCGAATCAACATCGGAACCGCCGGCCTCCCGGTATCGTCGCACGACACCATTTGCGCCAATCTGGTACTCGAGGCAGCCCTGCAGGCGGGAATCGGCTTGCAGCGGATCGCCACCGATCGGCAGATAGCCGATCTCACCGGCGGCGCCGTTCTCGCCGCGAACGAGCCGGCCGTTGACATAGAGTCCCAGTCCAACGCCGCTACCGAGCGCGAGGAAAGCCACGTTGTCAACGTTTTGCGCGCAGCCATGCCATATTTCCCCGAGCAGCGCGAGATTGATGTCATTTTCAAGGACGACGGGACTGCCGAGTTTCTCACCCAGCAGGCCCACGACATTGAGATGATCCAAGCCGGTGATGTTAGGAGCCATCTCGATGGCGCCGCTCTTGGGGTTTACCACCCCGGGGGTGGCCATCACGATGGAGCGAATTCGGCTGGGGTGGGTGTGATTGTCACGCGCCAGACGGTCCGAGAGCCGGGCAATCTGGTCGAGCGTCCAGGCTCCGCCGCGGCTGTCGGTGGGTTCGTCGGCCTCAGCGAGAACTCTGCCTGCAATATCGGTGAGGGCGACTGTCAATCGTCGGGCTCCCAGGTCGATGCCGAGCACGTGACCGCCGTCTGGGCTCAATTCGTACAACACGGCGGTCCGTCCGACATTGCCGCTGGTTCGTCCCACCGCGCGAACCAGCCCCTGCTGCTCGAATGCATCGATGACTTCCGACATCGTCTGTTTCGACAGAGAGGTCACCTTGGCAAGGTCCGCCCGCGAGATGGGGCTGCGGTGCAGCAGGGCTTCGAAAACGCTCCGTCGCGACAGCTGGCGGGTCACGCTGGTTATGGGTGGGGAAGGCATAGGAGTACTCATTTGATTCGTCACCTCTCCGAACAATCATAGCCGTATTAGCCGGTAAAGCCACCTATACTTGACGAAAAGCGCGTAGCATGCGAGATTGATTCGTCAATCGACCGAATAAATAGAAGCCGTTAAGGGCACGGATGAGCGGGGCGATCCACGCAATGGCCAATGGGTGCGGGAGCGAATGGCATTTTCGAAATAGGCAACGAGGAACGCGCAGCGCAGGGCATCTGAGATCCGGAAGATAACAATCTAGAGGGAGAGGCCGTGTCAAACCTATATCGCAAGCACCCCCTGTCAATTGCCATATCCATGGCGTTGCTCGCCGCCGCGGCGACGTCAACCATGGCATCAGAGGGCACGGGTACCCCGGCGGAGAACGCAGGGGCGCAGGACTCTGCGCAACAGGACGGACCGACGACACCCTCGCCCGACGCGAAGAAGCCTAAGTCCGGGACCGGCAGCACCGGGCCGGATGCGGGAGCCAAGGATTCGGACGAGCTGACGGAGATCACCGTAACCGGCGTACGTCAGTCGCAGATACGCGCGATCGAACTGAAGCGCCTGGCTCCGAGTATCCAGGACAGCATCTCGGCGGAGAGCATCGGCCAGTTGCCCGACGTGACCATCACGGACTCTCTTCAGCGCATCACCGGCGTGCAAATCAATCGCGATGCGGGCGTCGGCACCTCGGTGGATGTACGCGGCCTGCCTCAAGTCGGCACCATGATGAACGGTGAGGTCTTCATCTCGCCGGATCAGATCGACTCGCAGCAACCCGACTTCACCACACTGCCGGCAACGCTGTTCAATCAGGTGGACGTCATCAAGTCGTCCACCGCGAGCCAGACCGAGAGCGGCATCAGCGGTGCGATCAATCTGCACACCAATCGGCCGTGGGATTTGCCGCATGGATTCACCTATAGCTATAACGCCGACGCAGAACGGGGAAGCACCTCTCGCAAGACTGGACCGGAGGCGAGCGGTCTCGTCTCATACAATGGCGATGGTGCATGGGGCCTGTTGGTTTCCGGGGATTTCTCCGACACCACGCGGTCGGGCACGGCGGGCGCGGCTAACGCGGGTGGAAACTCAACCGAGGGCCTCGACCAGTACGGCGTTATCCTCCATGGCGAGAACGCCGCAAGCGCGGGCGGCTACAACGGCTTCCTGGGGGCGTGGAACGGCGCGCCGATTCCTTCCCGGATCGTGCAGAATCCCAACGGCAGTGTCGATGTGAACGGTGACGGGAAGTCCAACGGCGTGTTCATGGGCAGCCAGAACATCGGCCTTTACGACAGCGCCATTCAGCGCAAGCGCCAGGCCGCCAATGCGTCGTTCCAGATGGACCTTGACCACGGCCTCAAGTTGACCAGCGATTACTTCTACGCGCATCAGAAACAGTACGAACGCAGCGTCGGCGTCCAATTCAATTCCACCAATTGGCAAGGCGCGACCTACGTGCCATTGCAGTCGAGGAACACCGGCAGTACCGCGTTGAGTCAGTACAACACGCCGCCGCCCGACCCGTCCTGGGCCGGCTCGCAAATCTACACCACCCAAGTGTACGAAAAGTGGCCGGGCGATGTTGAATCGTTCTCGCAGGTCATACGGAGGGAATCCACCGCGCAGAACTTCAATCTCCAGCTGGATTTCGACGATGGCGGCCCCTTCAAGGCGAGTGTGCGCGGCATCCGCGAAACGGCCCAGCAGGAGTACATCGAGACTGACATCAACATTTCCGATTCCGACGGCTGCCTGTGGGCCGACCCCAACAGTGCTCTACCTTGCGGGACCTTCGTCTATCCCACTCAACTGGGCGGGGATCGGGTATTCAATGCCAACGGCATTCCCCAGAATACGCTGCCGATCACTGCGGATTTCCGGGGCCGCAATCTCCAGATCGGCATGCCTGCGGCCCTCGCCAGCGCCTTCGCCAACCCCAACGGTTGGGCGATGAAGACGCTTGAATCCAACGACGACTACAACCGCCGCACCGGGATCACCGCGCTGCGCTTCGATGGGCACTACGAATTCACCGAAGGCTTCCATCTCCATTTCGGCGTGCGTAACAGCATTCGCAGTGCCAGTAACGACGGGTACACCCTGGTCACGCCCGTGTACGCCGGCATGGGTGCCAGCGACCCGAACGGCTGCCTGGTGCGTTACGTCGGTTCCGATGTGATCTTAAGTGGCAATGCGACCGACACGACGCCCAGCACGTGGTGTACCGCGGGCAACGCAGAAGGGTCCTTCCGTGCCGGCCCGTTGTCGTCGCAGCCGCTGTCGAAAACCCCGCCGCCGCTCGCCAACAACTTCCAGAAATACACCAACCTCCTTGGGTCGGGGATCACCTTCTGGGCGGTCAACCCACACGCCTTGGATGACCCCATGGCGTATTGGAAGTCGCTCTATCCCAATACCACGACACAGTCCGCGCCTGGAATCACCTGGGACGTCTGGATGAAGGAACTGTCAAGCTATCTGCAAGCCGATTTCAGAGGCGGGTTGGGCAGCATGACTTACAGCGGCAACGTGGGTGCGCGCTTGATCCACACCGACCTCAATATCACCCAGCATTTGACCGGCGCGCCGGGTCAATACGGCACGGAGCCCGCTGATGCCGGAACCAAGGTTACCCAGCGCAGTTACAACGACGTCCTGCCGGCGATCAACTTCTCTCTGAATATGACCCATGACCTGACGATGCGCCTCTCTTACTCCAAGAACATGATGCCCCTCGACTTAAGCCAGTGGGGCGGAGGCTTGCAGCTGAACTATTCGCTGTTGGAAACCAAGACGGGTCCGATTTATCAGGTGGCGACGGGCTCTTCGGCGGGCAATCCAAACCTCAATCCGTGGCGTTCCACGAACTTCGGAGCTTCGTTCGAGTACTACATCAATTCCACGAGCATGGTTAACCTAGAACTGTTCCGCATCAACGTGCAGAGCTTCATCAAGACTGGCAGCGTGACCAATTGCACGCTGCCGGACGAGGACGGTGTGGTCCGCAACCATTGCATAGCGATTACCGAGCCGCTGCAGGGCTCGGGCAATAGCATCCAGGGAGTTGAATTCGACTATCGCCAGGGATTCACCTTCCTTCCCGGGTTCCTTTCCTACACCGGCATGGAGTTCAACGTTACATACGCGCCTAGCAAAACGGGCGAAACCGATCTGGCCGGGAACAAGATTCCGTTCCAGGACAATTCGACCGAGTCGGGGAACCTCATCCTGTGGTACCAGGACAAGCACTTCCAGACCCGTGTGGCGTACAATTACCGCTCGAAGCGAGCCTTTGCGGAAAGCGTGGGCGGCATCACCGGTATGGAAGAGTACGAGGCGCCTCAGAGGTACCTCGATGCTTCGGTCGCCTACAAATTCGCCAAGTACCTCGAAGTGTACGTGGACGGTACCAACCTCACCAACGAGTACCAACGCTACTACCTGGTCTGGACGGACCAGGTGGGGCATTCGAACTTCTCCGAACGCATGTTCACCTTCGGCGTCCGCGGGCAGTGGTGATCGGTGTCTTTAAGGACGGCTGAGGCGACGCGAATCCGGGCCATCTCCACCGTCCGGGCGCTGGCTGCGCTGGCTGCGCTGGCGGGCGCATCGCTCGCTTGCGCCGAAAACGCCTTCGCCCCCACTCGGGCGGGTGGTGACGCCGGGTCCGCAACCGCCATAGCCCATTGGCAGATTCAATCGAGCGCCAAAGCGCAGCAAAGCGGCGCCGAAGTCTCCTCTGCCGGTTATTCGACCCGCGACTGGTACCCGGTGAGCGGCCGCGCGACGGTGATGGCGGGGCTGCTGGAGAATGGCACGTACAAGAACGTGTTCTATGGCGACAACCTGCGTGCGGCCGAGGAGCCCGATTCCAGCGGCAACGTGTTCGTGATTCCCTGGTGGTATCGCACCGAGTTCACCTTGGCCGAAGGAGGGCGAGAAACACACACGCTGCTGCGTATCAACGGCATGATCGCGAGCGCAGATGTTTGGTTGAATGGGAGCCCTGTCGCCGAACAGGCAGCCGTCGCCGGTGCCTATCCCGTGCATGAGCTCGACGTGACACGGTGGGTGCACGCGGGCATCAACACCCTCGCATTGCGCGTGCATCCGGCCGATCCGAGGTCGAGCCTGTCGATTGGCTGGGTCGACTGGAACCCGACGCCACCGGACAACAACATGGGCCCGTGGCGGGGCGTGGATATCGTGAGGACCGGCCCGGTCCAGATACGCTTCCCGCAGGTGACATCGACGCTGTCCCTTCCCGATCTCTCGCGGGCCGCGCTGACCGTGAAAGTGGAGGCGCGAAACCTCGATGCGTCGGCACACGACGCAACGATCACGGGCGTCGTGGCTGGCGTTTCGCTGCGGCGAACGATACACCTCGATCCCGGTCAGACGCAGACCGTGTCATTTTCCCCCAAGAGCGATCCGGGCCTCGATCTCAACCATCCGCAGGTCTGGTGGCCGGTCGGTATGGGCGCCCATCCGCTCTACACTGCGCAGATGGCGGCTGCCGTTGATGGTGTGATCTCCGACCGGGCCAGCGCGACATTCGGCATACGCAGCGTCAGCTCCCACCTCACCCAGCAGGGTTATCACCAGTTCGTCGTCAATGGCAAGCCTGTCCTGATTCGCGGCGCGGGCTGGGCGCCGGACATGTTCCTGCGTGACGACCCCAAGCGCATGGAGACCGAGTTCAGTTACGTCGTGAACCTCGGGCTCAACACCATTCGCAGCGAGGGCAAGCTGGAGGATGCACGTTTTTACGATCTCGCCGACCGCGACGGCATCATGATCCTTCCCGGCTGGGAGTGCTGCGACAAATGGGAATCGTGGGCCAAGACGGGCGGCGAACCGTGGGACGCTTCTGACGAGAAGGTGGCCGCAGCCTCGATGGCGAGCGAGGCGCGTCTGCTGCGAAACCACCCGTCCGTGATCGGATTTTTGATCGGTAGCGACAACGCGCCGCCGGCCGCGATCGCCAAGATGTACGTCGACACTTTGCATGCCGAGGACTGGTCGCTGCCGATTATCGCGGCGGCAGTGGACGGGGCCACGGCCGAGACCGGACCGTCCGGTATGAAGATGGCAGGGCCCTACTCGTGGATTCCGCCGGCGTATTGGTATGCCGACAAGCTGGGCGGCGCCTTCGGGTTCGACTCCGAAGTCAGCGCAGGCGCCTCTATTCCGCTGCTGGACGATCTGACCCGCATGCTCTCGCCGCAGGAGCTGGAGGCACTGTGGAAATACCCGCAGGCGCGGCAGTTTCACGCTTCGGCCGCGTGGTCGATATTCGCGACGATCGAGCCGTTCGACACCGCGCTGGCGAAGCGCTACGGCCCACCCAAGAGCCTCGAGGACTACGTCGCCAAGTCTCAGCTCGACAACTACGACAACGTCCGAGCGCAATTCGAGGCGTTCAATGCGCACATGGATGCGGCCAAGCCCTCGACCGGCGTCATCTACTGGATGCTCAACAACGCCTGGCCCTCGCTGCACTGGCATCTGTACGATTATTTCCTGAATCCGGCCGGCGCCTACTTCGGCGCCAAGATCGCCAATGAGCCGGTGCACATCCAGTACTCATACGATACGCGCGCGATCATGTTGGTCAATCACACGCTCACCCGTGAGCATGGATTGAGGGCGCTCATCCGCGTACGCAACTTGGACGGCAGCGTGGCCTACGAGCGGCGCCTTAAGGACATCGAACTCGCGGGAAACGGTGCGCGGCAACTGGCGATGCTGCCAGCGCTGGATGGCTTGTCGCGCACCTACTTCATCGAGCTCGAGCTCGCTTCCGCCAACGGCAAACCGATTGGCCGCAACGTTTATTGGCTGTCCACCCAAGCCGACGAGCTCGACTGGGCACATTCGAATTGGTACCTCACGCCAGTGACGCGATACGCGGACCTGACGCCATTGCAGTCCTTGCCGACCGCTACAGCTAAGGTCCGGGCAACGATGCGGCACGAGGGAGCCGAGGACATCGCCACGGTCACGGTGACGGTACCCCCATCCTCCAAAGCCGTGGCGCTGTTCCAACACGTGTCGATCAAGCGATCCGCGGGCGGCGAGCTGATGTTGCCGATCCTGTGGAGCGACAATGACGTCACGCTGTGGCCCGGCGAATCGCTTACCCTGACGGCGCATTTCGCGACGCCAGGAGCGGCGACGCCGGTCGTCGAAATGAGTGGATGGAACGTTCCGACGCAGAGCGTTCCGGTCGCCGTGGAGAGCCGGACGGCCGCTTCGCAGGAAATGGTTCATTGAATCCGGCCGGGCTGTCACTAGGATTGCCGCACGCCCGCCCGGACCAGATATCATCCGGACACCCCGGTTGGGGCGGTTCTATACAATCCACAGCATCGATCCACAGGAGAGGGACCCCATGCCTGCGGTACCCCACGTCGCGAAGTCAGCCCGCAAGTTCCACTTCATTTCCGGGATGCCGCGCTCGGGCAGCACGCTCCTGGCCGCCATCCTCAACCAGAACCCGCGTTTCCGTTCGGGCATGACCAGCCCGCTTGCCGACATCATGGGGGTGGTGATGGCGGAGACGAGCAGCAAGAACGATTTTTCCTTCGACGTCTCCGACGAGCAACGCGTTGCAATGCTGCGCGGCCTGGTCGAGAACTTCTACGCGGGACACGCGGACGCCGGCGTCGTATTCGACACCAGCCGGCTGTGGTGCAGCCGGATGCAGTTGCTGGAGACACTGTTTCCGGAGGCGAAGGTCATCGCGTGCGTTCGCCAGTTGTCCTGGGTGTTGGACAGCATGGAACGGCTGGTGCGCAGGCAACCGGTCGGCGTCAGCAAGGTGTTCCGGTTCGACACCAACACCACGGTGTACTCGCGCGTCGAGGCGCTGACCGATCCGCGCGGCATGGTGGGGTTCTCCTTCCAGGCCACCAAGGATGCGTTCTATGGCCAATATGCGCCGGGCCACTTGCTGCTGCTGACCTACGAAAGCCTGGCGAGCAATCCGTCGGCGGCCATGCGCGCGGTCTACCAGTTCATCGGCGAACCCTGGTTCGAACATGACTTCGACCACATTTCCTACAACGCAGACGAGTTCGACGCACGGGTCGGCATGCCGGGCCTGCATACTGTGCGCCCGAAGGTGGAGCCGATCGAGCGCACCCCCATCCTGCCGCGCGAAATCTTCGGCCGCTTCGTGAACGAATCGTTCTGGATGGACCCGAAGAACAACATCAGCCAAGTGCCGGTCGTGTAACGATGGACGATCGAATGACAATGACATCCACGGTGCGCGCCGCAACTGGAGGCAGAAGCCGATTTCTGGTTGCGGTCGTGTTCTTCGTGTTTTTCGTGATCTCCTTTCTCACGAATATCCTCGGGCCATTGGTTCCGGACATCATCGCCGACTTCCACGTGTCGCTCACGATGGCCGCGATCCTGCCGTTCGCGTTTTTCATTGCATACGGCGTGATGTCGATTCCTGCGGGCTTTGCGGTGCAGCGCTGGGGAGAAAAGAAACCCATGGTCGCCTCCTTCGTTGCGGCGACCCTCGGCGCGACAAGTTTCGCGGCCTTCCCCACTTATTCAATGGCCGTGACTTCGCTCTTTGTGATCGGGGCGGGGATGGCTGTACTGCAGGTTTCGATCAATCCCCTGTTGCGTGTGGCCGGAGGCGAGGAGCACTTTGCATTCAACTCAGCGTTCGCGCAGCTCATCTTCGGCGCCGCTTCCTTCGTGAGTCCTCTGGTCTATTCCGATCTCGTGAGCCACCTCGATCCCGCGCATCGCGATCTTAAGGGCCTCTACGCAGTCCTGGGCAACATTACAACTCCCGCGCTTCCGTGGGCATCGATTTATTGGATATTTGCCGTGGTCTCCGGCGTTTGCGTGGTGGTGATCACATTGCTGCGCTTACCCAAGGTGGAGCGTACGGCGGAGGAGTCGGCGGGCACGCTTTCCATGTACCGGCAGCTTCTGCGCAATCCTTACGTCTGGCTTTATTTTCTCGCGATAATTGCCTACGTCGGCTGCGAGCAGGGCACGGCCGATTGGATGTCCCCGTTTCTCGAGCGCTATCACCATGTCGATCCCCACAAGGGAGGTGCGGATGCGGTGGCCTACTACTGGGGACTTATGACCGCCGGCTGTCTCCTGGGGATGGGCTTGCTGAAGCTCTTCGACAGTCGCCGCGTATTGATCGGGTTTTCGCTCGGTGCGCTGTGCATGCTGTCGGTGGCCCTGTTTGGCTCGGCCGAATTATCCCGAGTGGCCTTCCCCTGCATCGGTTTCTTCGCCTCGATCATGTGGCCCACACTGGTGTCGCTGGGCTTAAACTCGGTACCCCAGCACCACGGCCCTTTCGCCGGGATCCTGTGCTCGGGGATCATGGGTGGTGCGCTCGTGCCCTTTGTTATTGGCTGGCTCGGGGATCTGTACGGCCTACGATTTGGAATGCTGTTTCTGTATCTCACGTTCGGGTTCGTCTTGAGCGTCGGGGTGTGGGCGCGACCGCTCATTCGCAACGCAATCAGGGGCGGCACGAACGAAACCTACGCTTGAGCCTCATCGATGCATAGATACATTGCAAGGTTGGTTATAGCGATATTGGCGGCCACTGCGCGGATCAGCGGAGCTCAAGCGCCATCAGGACCTCAAGTCAACGTGCCGCCGGCGGCAAGTGCCGCAACCCCAGCACGCGATGATAGTGACCCTTATGAATTTGCGGCCGCAGACAGTGTTACCCACGTCATCCGACTGTCGAGAATTGCCGACGGCGTACGCTTCACCTGGCCACGCACAGTCACTCCATGGGACACCGCTTTGCTCGCAGTCCGCAGTTGGGGCGCAGAACAAGACCCTTACGTTGAAGTGTCAGTCGGCGAGTTCCGCATTCAACAGTATCTCGATACCAATGCGATGGGTGTGCGTTGGTTAAACTTAGGCGGCTTGCGTGAGCAACTTGCCGGTGGTACCGAAGTAATCATTCGCACTCATGCTGTGACGCTCGAAGCCGAAACGGCCACGCTACGTTTATTCGACAATCATCTCGACTTGCAACAACGCATCTTGGTGATTGCACCTCATCCCGACGATGCCGAAATTGCGGCGTTTGGCCTGTATGCAGATCGGCAAGCCAGCGTGGTCACGGTTACCGCAGGCAATGCCGGTGACATGAACTATCGTGCCAGCGTCAGTGACCCGGCGGAGCATTACTCCCTCAAAGGCTATTTGCGTGCGGTCGATAGCGTGACTATTCCGTGGCAGGGCAATATTCCTCCGGAGCGCACCGCCAATCTCGGCTACTTCGATGGGCAATTGGAAGCGATGTATCGGGCACCCAGGCAAACGTTTCCCGAAGTCTATAGTGCAAATACCGATGTGGCGCTCTATCGGCGCGCCAACTTGAGCAAACTGGTATCGAGCGCAGCGCGCAGCAATACCTGGCAACATTTGGTGGAGGATTTGGTTGAGGTGCTGCGCAAGGTGAACCCGGGGATTGTGGTGATGCCCGATCCACGACTTGACACTCATCCAGATCATGAACTCACCAGCGTGGCCCTCGACCAAGCACTCGAGCAATGGCAAGGTAACCCAATCTTTCTGCTTTACACCAATCACACCGACAGCAACCATTATCCCTATGGACCCGCGGGCACCGTGGTGTCGCTGCCGCCCAGCGAACGGCACGTCAGCATGCAGAAAATATATTCGCATCCCACCGCGCACGCCCTACAAATCCGGAAATTGTTTGCCCTAGAGTCAATGCATGACTTACGACTCTCTCCGGATGAGCAGATCACATGTAGTTCGGCAACAATTGCGCACCGTCCGGATTATCCACGCATCCCAGAAGAAGATTATTTTCGGCGCGCGCCGCGCGCGAACGAATTGTTTTACCTGTTCAATAAAACCGGCGTACGCGCGGCAATTCAAGATTTTCTTGCGCACTACAATGCGGCTCAAAGCACACGATCCTCGCAGCAAGCACATTAAGCTTGACACGCTTTTAACCTCAAGCATGCGCAGACGGCTACCGAATCGCGAATCCCGAGGCGCGACGTCGCCAGATTTGCGCAGGCCGTTCGGCGGCAAAGACGTTGCAGCCTACGGAAAACCTCAGTGGATTTCTTCGCCCTGATCCATCGCGGTGTGGATCCATGCCGCGCTGGAAGCAGCTCGGCTTTCGTGCCATTGTTGTCGGTATGTATGCGCTGAAGAGCCAACTGCGCCGCCTCAAAAAGCTGCTGTGCCGTGGCGGAGCGACGCCGGAAGACGCCGAAGATCTCGTTCAGGAGGCGATGCTGCGGCTGCACGCCTACACCAATGCCGGCCGGGACGTGCGTCATCCGCAGGCCTTTGTGACGCGTACTGCCATGAATCTTGCAGTCGACGTGCATCGGCACTCCCGCAGCGGCCTCTACGAGAGGGAGTCCGTCGAAGAGCTGAATCTCGTCGACCTAAGTCCGGCGCCGGATGAGATTCTTGCGGCCGAACAACGTCTTCTCAGGATGAGGGAAGCGCTCGATCGCGTGGGTCTTCGCACCCGGGAAATTTTCTTCATGCACCGGCTACAAGGATTCAGTCACGCGGAAATCGCAAGCAAGCTAGGAGTAAGCAAGAGTGCCGTGGAGAAGCACATCGCCAGCGCGGTGACCGTCTTGGCCATGCAGCGGCAACGCGAATGAACACACGCAAGGAAATACGGGAGCAGGCGATACCGCCCGAGCGTCTCGCCGAAGCAGGAGTATGGATTGCACGCCTGCATGGCGGCGACCGCGATCAAGCCGCCGTGGCCGGAGTGAAGCAATGGCTGCAGGCCAGTCCGCTGAATTCCAAGGCATTCGAGCTTGCCACGGAAGTGTGGGAAGAGTCGCAGAACTTACGGCGCGTCATGCCATTTGCCGTCACTGCCCCGCCGGTGCGGAGAAGTCGCGTGCCCTGGGCGTTTGCCACAGCGACCCTCGCGGTGGTCGGAATCGCAGTGGGGATATTTTTTTACCAGCATGCGGGCGTCTCGACCGGTGTGGGTGAGCAGAGGTCGCTGACGCTGCAGGACGGCACGCGCGTGTTTCTCAACACCGCCACGCGTGTGATCGTGCATTACGATAGACGTGTCCGGAAGGTAGAGCTCAAGACCGGCGAGGCGCTGTTTGACGTAGCCAAAAGACCAGACTGGCCGTTCGTCGTCGAGGCCGGCGGTCGGCGGGTCAATGCGCTTGGAACCTCCTTTGTCGTTCGCCGGGACGAGCAAGGGCTGGCCGTGACGCTGGTGGAGGGCAGGGTGACGGTCGCGCCCGAGGTACCCCCACCGCCCGGGCGGCGTGCCGGTAATGTTGTGACAGACGCGGCGACCTCGGGCGAAGTATTTACCTTGTCGCCCGGTCAGCGGTTGACCTTCCCCCCGGACCAGGAGGCTCAACTCGACACGCCGTCGCTGGGCAGAGCAATCGCGTGGCGTCAGGGGCACATCATTCTGGATGACACGCCGCTGTCGAATGCGGCGTCGGAGATGAATCGCTACAACTCGGTCAAGCTCGTCGTCGAACGGCCCGAAGCCCAGGCGCTACTCATCAACGGTCTATTCCAAGTGGGAGACTCGCTGAGCTTTGCCAAGGCCGTGGGAAAAACCTACGGACTCACGGTGACCGAGCGCCCACATGAAATTGTTCTCTCGGGCACTCCGGCATCGGGAACGCATTCCTCGCCTTAGCGGCCGCTTGAAATTCCCGTCGACGCAATTGGGCGTCGCCGGATACACGCAGTCCTTGCGAATCATCCCCTCATGCCCAATCTACCCGCTCGCCCAGGGCGCGGCGGAAACCACCTTTGTTGAACTGAGGTTTTTATCACGCCGCCACGTCTTACCTGTACAGAGGGGGAGTATGAAAACAATGTACAGCAATATTCGGGGCGTGCTCGCGCGGGCAATTCTGGCGGCCGCCTTTCTCAGTGCTTCCGCGGTCGCACATGCCCAAGCAACGACCAAGTTCGACTTGCCTGCTCAACCGCTTGCCGATTCTCTTCGAGCCGTGGCCAGCCAGACGCACAGCAACATCCTGTTCGACAGGAGCCTGGTTGCTGGACTCTCGGCGAAGGCGCTCGCGGCTCAATTGAGCGTAGACGATGCCCTGAAACGGCTTCTCGCCGGAACTGGTCTCACCTACCGCAAGGCGGATGAAAAGACCGTCGTCATCGTGCCGGTAAGGACGTCGGAGTCGTCCCTAGGTTCGGTCCCCCCGCTATCGGACGGCGGAGGAGGGAGAAGTGTAGCAGGTGAGGGGAGAGAAGCGGGTGATTTGCCCGGTCTCGCCGAGAACGCCGATGCTTCGCGTAAGCGCAATGCGATTCCAATCTCTTCTGGGAACTCAGCGGACGCCGCCATGGGGGAAATTGTCGTCACGGCACGGCGGCACGAAGAATCCTTGCAGCAAGTACCCATGGCGATTTCCGCGTTCGATCAGGACACCTTGCAGCGCCAGGGGGTCTCTACTCTGACTGATCTGCAGCAGCTCGTGCCTTCGGCGTACGTGACCAGCTATGCTCACGGCAGCAGTCAGCAGTTCTTCACCCTCCGCGGCCAAGGTGAAACCGGTCAAAACACCGGGGGAGGCGCGGGCGGAGGTCCCGCTGTCGTCGGCTATCTGTCGGAAGTTCCAGTGCCGATGTCGGGCCCTGGACTCTACTATGATCTTCAGTCGGTGCAGGTTCTCAAGGGACCCCAGGGAACGCTCTTCGGCCGCAACACGACGGGAGGCGCCATCCTATTCGAGCCGCGGCGTCCCAGCCTCGAGACATTCGAAGGCGATGGTCAACTGCTGGCCGGCGATTACGCTCGCGGCGAGGCTCGAGGGGCGATCAATATCCCTGTGATCGACGGCGAGCTCGCCGTTCGCATCGCGGGACAGCTCGCTTCGCGCGAAGGCTACACCCGGGACGTGAACACCGGAGTCGAATACGACAATCGGCATTTTCAGGCCGCCCGCATCGGCATTCTGTTCCAGCCGACGAATGCCATCGAAAATTATTTCATCGGAAACTATCTGGCCTTCAATGAGCATGGACCCGGTACCAGTGTCATCGCCGGCAATCCGAATAATCCCTTCATCGGCACAGGGATTCTCGACTATGTGACCGCACAAGAGGCACGAGGCACCCGCCGGACTGCATTGAGCGTGAGCGAGCTAGACCAAGGAGTCTTCTACAACCTCATCAACAAAACCTCGGTGACTCTGGGCGAGGATCTCACGTTGCGAAACATCGTCAGCTACTCCCGGCAACAGATTCGCCGGCAAGACGACGAGGATGGCACCCGGCTGGCGCTTCTCGACTCGGTCGGCTCGGCGCCCGGCGCATGGCTGGTCGACCAAGGAACCCTGACGGAGGAGCTACAGCTACAGGGTAATTCGTTCGCGAAGACTTTGAATTGGCAGACCGGCCTCTACTATGAAAGCGACAACACGCCAGACCCGTCGAAGCGGAACTATTCACAGCAAGTAGCGCTCCTGCCTTTCTACAGCAACAGCCAAGATATCGACTATAGCGGCACTTCCTTCGGTATGTATGGCCAGGGAAGCTACAAGCTGGCCTGGTTGCTCGACGGCCTGAGCTTCACCGCGGGTTACCGCTACACCTGGGATCATTTACGCGAGGGCTACAGCCAATCATTCGATGCGACTCGGACACCCCAGGCCGGCGATGCCTGCACCTCTCGGGCCGGAGCGGCATATCCGAATTGTTCCATCTCCGCCGCAGCGAATCATCAAGGAAGCTCGTACACCGTAGGGTTTGACTACCAGTGGGATCCCACCATCCTGTTGTACCTGGTGTCGAGGCAGGGCTACAAGAGCGGTGGCTTCAACATTGTCGCAGTGACCGTCGGCGACCCGAGCAGTTCCGCCTTTTCCTTTCGCCCGGAAACCGTGCGAGACGTGGAAATCGGCGCCAAAATCGACTGGTCGCTGGGTAACGTCAAAGGGAGGACCAATATCGCGGCGTACCATAGCTGGTACCGCGACGCGCAGGTCAACACCAGCGACCTCATCGACAATTTGCAGGAGTCGGTGACCGAGAACGCGGCGCGCGCAACCATTGAAGGCGTGGAAATCGAAAACACGCTGCAGCCAACCCGCTTCACCGAACTGACGCTGACCTACTCCTACATGGATGCCTACTACAATCGCTACATCACGCCTCTGGGCCAGAATCTAACCAACCTTCCCTATGCCAATGCGCCCAGGCACAAGGGGAGCGCGGCCGCACGGGTTCGGCTGCCCCTTCCCGGTTCCGCCGGAGCGGTGTGGATGGGCGCGAGCTTCACCTACCAAGATAGGGTATTCGCTGGCTTCTCGTCGGTAGACCCCGGCAGTTTCATTCCGCCGTACGGGCTCGTGGGCTTGCGCGCCGACTGGGAGAGAATGTTTGGGTCGCGGCTCGATGCTTCTTTGTTTGTCACCAATGTGGGCAACAAGACCTATCGAGTGGCCAACGAGGATCTCTACTCTACGATCGGCACGGCAACCACGGTCTATGGAGAGCCCCGAATGTGGGGTGTATCCCTGCGCTACCGCTTTTGAGAACTCTCGCGGGCGGGGCGCACATTCGAAATGTGCAGAGGAGATCGGCACCGATGTTACCGCGATTCGTAATCCTATCCATAGCGACCGCTCTGATGTGCGTAGGCACGAGTATTGCGGGCGATGTCGCACCGTTGGTTGCGCCGCAGATTCCTGGCACGGTGAGCCCCGAGGCGCAGCGGGCGTTGGCGAAGCCGCCTATGCCGCCTCCTGCCACGGCCACCTTGGAGGAGCGGCGGCGGTTTTTCTACGACTACCAGATCAACTTTGCCAAGGTGCAAATGCGGAAATACCCGGTGACTATCGAAAGCGGAGTGATTGCCGGAGTGCAAGTGAGGACGATAAAGCCTGCCGGATCCTCGCGAGCCGTATCCGGCCGAATCCTGATCGATCTGCACGGCGGCGGGTTTCTGTTCGATTCCGGGTCGTTGACGGAAAATGTGCCGATTGCCGCTCTCACGCAAACAACGGTCGTCTCGGTTCTATACCGCCTCGCGCCCGAGCACCCCTTCCCAGCGGCCGTCGATGATGTCGTGACGGTGTACAAGGAAATATTGAAGACGTACAGCGCTTCCCATATCGGACTGTACGGCACATCGGCCGGCGCCATTCTCGCGGCCGAGACGGCGATGAGATTGCGAAAGGAGGGCTTACCCTTGCCCGCAGCCCTCGGATTCTTTTCCGGCAGTGCCGACCTGAGTCAAGCGGGAGACTCCGAGTATTATTTTTCGGTGTCCGACGAACACCGAACCCTTCCCGAGTTCGAGACCCCCTATGTGGGCGCCCACGATCCGAAGGATCCCGCGATGTCGCCATTTTACGGCGACTTACGGGGCCTCCCGCCGACACTTTGCATCACCAGCACTCGCGACGTGTTGCTGAGTGACACGGCACTATTTCATCGCGCCCTGCTGCGGGCAGGGGTCGACGCCAAGCTGACGGTCTTCGAGGCCCTACCGCATGCCTTCTGGTCCTATCTGGACATTCCCGAGTCGGACGAGGCTGTCGGGATCATGGCCCGCTTTCTCTTGGCCGCGATCAAGTGAGACCCGATCGAAGGCGGCAGCGCGATCGCTCATGACCTACGGCCTCGTGGTTGAACTTGTCGAGGCTGCGCGGGCTGCCATCGTCATATAGTTCGGCCTCCGCATTCAAACAATGCAGCCCACGCCTTTTTGTCACCTTTCCCAAACGACACGGGAATTGGAGGTTTGGGGCAGAGACATCATTGGGCTGCTTGCCACTTTTGAGCACGCGGCCAATACTGCGTATTAGACAATACGATAAATACTGTCATTGCGGCCTGCGGCACATCAATGACACATCGGCATCCAATGTAGCTGATTTCGCTAATAATAGTTCAAGCGAAACACGCTACCGACGGGGGGAAATGACATGCATGACACTTGGCGGCTGCGCGCCCAGGCGGCGATTCGTACATCGATGATTCTGGGCGCTTGCGCCCTCGCTTCCTCGACGGCGGCGCATGAATATCACCCGATCAGTCCTACACTCGCGAATCAGACCATCATACTCACCGGCAATGATCTGACGATCGCTCAGGTCATCCAGGTCGCTCGATATGGCGCGAAAGTGAAGTTTAGCCCGGAGGCGAAGAGACGCAATCTCGACACGTTCAACCTCATGAACGAGGGCGCAGCCGAGGGCATCCCGATCTATCTCTTCAACCGCAACTCAGGTGCCGGACGCGAAGTAGTACGGTTCAAAGGCGACCCGATGTCGCCGGAGAACCGGCCGAAACTCGAAGCGCAGGCGCTCGACGAATTTAGGAATGGCAGTGACGAATCCGACGAGCATGGACCTGAGTTCATGGATGAGGCCTCAGTCCGAGCCATGATGGTGATCCGGGCCAACCAGATGAGTTATATGGCGGCCAGCCCCGCCATGATGCAGGGGTTGATCGATCTTATTAATGCCGATATCACCCCGGTCATGCGATCGCGCGCCGGCACCGGTGAGGCCGAAGGCCCGTCCGCTGGTGCTATGAACGCAGCGATGGTAGGCGCCGGCGAGGCCTATCTCCACGGCGTCCGCATGTTGGCGTCGGAAGCTTTGCAACACGCGGGGCTGCAGCCGATCCAGCCTGGCCCGGGCGACAACACCATGGATACGGTCAACTCCGATGTTGCCGGCCTCTCCGCGATTTTGGTCGAAGATGCGCGCCGCTATCTCGAGTGGGTCGACCTTGCATACGCAATGGATCTCAATGGCATGAATAGCTCGATCACGCCGCTCTTCATGCCCGTGCAGGTTAGTCGACCGTACAAGTGGATCAACTGGGATTCCGCTCGCGTGCTCGACATGCTCAAGGGAAGCTATCTGTTCGAAGACGACGAGACTCGAATTATCCAGGATCCCGAAAGCTTGCGCGCCAGCTATGTCCGTCAGGGCTCAGCTTGGGAAGAATGGGATAATCTGCGCGAAGCCGTCACGATTCAAATCAACGGGACGGAGCATAACCCGGTCACGCGCGTCAACGTGTCCCCTAAGGATTCCTGGGAACTTTCCACGCCTCAAGCGATGAAATATTATGTGAAGGGCGGCGCTGCAAACCATAACCAGCACGGTTACGTCTTCTCCAATGCCAACTGGGATCCCTATCCGCTCAGCAATCGCCTCGAATCCTTCACAATCGCACTCGCGAACATGGACGTTGCGGTGATGCTGCGGCAGGAGCGGTTCAGCAGCACATTCTTCACAGTCGTGCGTGCGCAAGACATTCTAAATCCCACCGGTGCTTCGGGCGGCCGACGCGGTACCGGTTGGAGCAACCATGAGGTTTGGCAGACGATCCAAGGCCTGATCAATCCGGTACCCCCGGAAGGCTATTCGGCGGACCCCGAGGGAGTTGAGGAACTCGATGCCGAATCGCTCTTCAAGGTCAAGCGCGCTATCGAAGCGGTCGACGAAAGCTGGATGCTGGTTGCAAGCGACCTGAATACTGCGGCGCATTGGATGGATGTTCGCAAAGCCCAGGATGCGAAACGCAATTTCGGCGCAGCTCCCACCGCCGCCTGGCAAGCGTTCCGGAAGGTCGGGGATGGCTCGAAAGAGGCACTCGCCTTTATCAAGTCGACGCCGGCATCGACCTTCTATCCAGGCGGTCCAATGATGCCAGGCGAAAGTTGCGGCAACATTTCGACAAAACAGACCAAGCAATGACGAGCGTCCATCGACCAGAAAGCAACTAGAGCTAAGCTACCGCGTCGTGTTGGTCACCGGATCCACGCGCAGTCGGGCCGTCGCCGAAATTCCGAGATGCACCTTCCCACGGTGCGTGCGATCCAGCGCGGTGAAAATCAGTTTGAAGATTATTGACTATCCCGAATTCCCATGATATCCGTATGCAATATTTTTAACTGGTATGCAAATCTAAATAACTGGTATGCAATCTGAATATTCACCCAGGGGGACCATTAATGCACTGACGCCGTATCGACGCCCCAAGGCGCGAGCATGTTAGACGTGGGATAGATCGTCCGCAGCGCACGGGTTCTGAACG
>Ga0209488_10000716_pt1 | contig 28113 bp, 14 predicted proteins | sample Rivendell_Oct201_8_FD_188349 | JGI IMG/M metagenome (GOLD analysis project Ga0209488, IMG submission 188349) | Vadose zone soil microbial communities from the Eel River Critical Zone Observatory, Northern California, USA -... | ecosystem: Environmental > Terrestrial > Soil > Vadose zone >...
TACCAGACTACACTGCGTCGATGCCAAGCAACTGTGTGCGCTGGCGCCGCGTGTTCGCGATCTCGCTGCTGAGCTCGATCGCGGCGGCGCAGGAGACCACGCGGTGGCTCGCCGATCTCGGCGATGCCGAGCGCGGCGAGGCCGCCGAGCTGGCACTGGTGCGGCTCGGCAGCAGGGCGGCGGAGCCGCTGGGCCGGTTGCTGGGCGAGTGCGCCGGCCGCTCCCCGCCCGACCTCGCGAGGTTGCTGGCGGCACTGCGCGTCATCGACCTGCTGGGTCGCGATGCCGCGGAGATCGCGCCGGCGATCAGCGACCTGTTCAAGGACACCAGGAGTACTGCGATTGTCGAGCTGATCTGGGCGGCCGGCAGTCTCGCACCGTACGGCACGTGCAAGGAGTGGGACCACCTCTCGGTCCAGGCTGTCACCCGCATCGGCGCCTCGCACAAGGAACAGGCCCTGACCGGATTCCAACGGCAGCACGTGCGCGCCCACCAGAATCGCGACGAGGACACGGATGCCCTGCTCGAGCGTCTGCGCGGCAACGAGATCTTCGCGCGCGAAGTCACCGCCGAGCTGCTCGGCGACAAGCACGCGGTCGAGGCGATCGAGCCGCTGCGCCGCATGCTGATGGACCGCGAAACGAGGCCCAGGGGCTGGGACCAGATGCGCCACAACGGCTTCGTGGTGGCGATCGACGACGCATTCCGCTTCCGCGCCGGCGAGGCACTGTTGCGCATCGCCGCCGAGGATCCCCGCAGCGCCATCGGCTGGGCCTGCCGCGCCGCCCTGCACCCGCACCGGCAGGTCCGCCTCGAGGCCCTGCGCTCGCTGGCCCGCTTCGGGCTTGCTTCGAGTGACACCGTACCCGAGCTGCTGGCCATCGCGCACGGCGACGACCACGAACTCGCGGCCGAGGCCTTGAAGGTGCTCGGCATGGCGGGTCGGGAGGCTGGCAAGGAACTCCGGTCGATCGAGGAACTCGCGCACAGCAAGGATGCGACGGTGGCAAGGCTGGCGCGCGGCGTCGCCGCGCAGTTGCGCGCGATGAGCTGTGAGGCCCGACCCGAGGCGGCGCCAACGGACCAGCAAAGGAAGGCGAAGGAACTGGCGGCGCAGATGGCCGCGCTCGACGAACCCAGGCTCAGCGAGGCGGCGTGGGTCGCCTTGATGGCGGCCGGTGCCGACGCGCTGCCGGCGCTGCTCGAGCGGGTGCGGATCGACCACGTCACGACGCCCGACAGCGTCGTGCGTCTGATCGGCGCGGTCGGCAGGAAGCTCGATCAGCCGGCGCGCGACGATGCGCGCCGCAAGGTCCTTCAGCGGCATTCCGAGAGCTGGTCGACGGCCTGGATGAGCACGGTGGCCGGCGCATCGCAACTACCAGCACTCGACCTCCAGGTCGCTGCTGAACTGACCGTCGGCGACCCGCGGCCGACCGAGGAGCTGATCGCCCTGCTCACCGACAAGAACGCCTGTGTCCGCCTCGAGGCGGCGCGCCGGCTCGCGGAACGTCCGGATGCAATCCGCGGCCCCGCCGGCGGCAACGTCCGGGTGGCGCTGCTCGAAGCCGCCCGCGCCGAGCATCCGACCACGGCCGAAATCGAGGTCGGCAATCGCACGACATCGAATTTGCCGACGCCGGTCGGTGATCTCATCCAGGCCGTCGCGGCCGCGGCGCTGGTCGGCACCGACGTGGCGGCGGCACAGCAGCCCGAGCTGCTCGACAAGGTGCTGGCACGTGGGGAAGCGGGCGCGGTCGGCGAGGCGCTGCGCGCGTGGGGAACCCTGCCGGCACTCAACACGCTCACCAAGGCACTCGCCGATCCGCGCGCGGAAGTCATGGTCGCAGCCGCGACGGCCATCGGCCGCCTCGGGCCAGCGGCCGCGGCGGCGATCCCGGCGCTGGAGCGCGCTTGCAGTGCAGAGGCGCCCGCGGTCACCGCGGCGGTGCGAGCAGCCCTGGCGCTGGTCAAGGGCGGCGGCTGAGGCCGTAGGTCCGCGCCGCCGCAGGGCACTGCTCTCTTCGTTTCGCGGCGGGCGTGGGCACCCATCAACAAACAGGTCCCGTGGTGCACTACGCTCTTTCCACGCCGATCGCACTACCGGTCGGCTCGCCGTTGCACGTCGATGTGAGCACTACTGGAGTGGAAGTCAGCCTGATCGGCCGAGTCGTCAACATCTGACGCCCCGGATCTCCGACTGCGGAGATGCAACTCCACATTGCCGGCCCGCAGAGTGCGGAGTCACCAGAGGCGGTCAATGTCCTTGCGGCCGAGAGGTGGCATTCTTGGCCTGCAACGCCTTCGCCCAAGCCTCTCCCTTTGCCGTCAGCCGGTAGGCACCCTCCACGTCTTCGAGCAGGCCCCACGCAACCAGGTCATCCTTGCGCTTGCGTACGTGCGTGTTCGTGACCGGCTTGCCACCGTGTTCGGCAGTCGCCGCCGCGATCACCTTCGATTCACCGGCGCCGGCGAGCATCGCCAACAGGATCGCCTGGTCGCCGGCCGTCAGGTCGGTGGGCTCGGTCGCCTCCGTGCGTCCGTGCGGTGGACGCTGCTGCTTCCATGGCTTCGCCTTCAACCCCAGCCAGGCGAATGGCTGCTCGCTCCCGCCACTGATGCCGTTGTAGAGGCTGCAGCACAGTTCCCAGCAAGCTTCCACGCCACTCGGCAGCGACCGGCGTTCGAGCCGCACGGGCCCACCACCGCCAACTGCGGCCAGCTCCGACAGGATGTGCTTGTTCAAGACCAGCGCGCACTGGCGCATCAGGTCGAGCCACCGGCCGACGGCGTCCATCACGATGTCCTCGTGACGGGTCGGCTGCTTCGGCAGGTCGACGAACTGCATGCCGCCGTCGACGACGCGCCGCATGAGCCATGACGTGTCCGTGAGCAATCGACCGCCGAGGGCCACGGCCGGTTGCAGGTGAGCAGGGACGCGCGAAAGCGCCGCGACCTCCATCTGCACAGGGGCCGCGATCCTGCTGAACAATCCCCACGCGCCGACGCGACGAAACCACAGGAACAGCAGCCCGCGTGCGGCCTTGTCGCGACGGACCTTCGCCAGGTCGAGGGTGATGGCCGTCAGCGGCCCTGCCGACGCGCCCTCTTCCACAGTCCTGTCTCCGGTGTTACTGCACATGGTCCGAGACGGTGATGCCCCTGGCCGGATTGGCAACCAGGCTGTTCATGACTCCGCTTGGTTCGAGGCACGGATCCTACCCGTGCGGCACGCCACCGAGACTCCTGCCACCGCAGTTGCCCGATCGTCCACGGCCCCAGTGCGCCGCATAGCGCGCGCGCCGATCGACCGACAGCGCGTCTTGACCGGGCGCATGCGGGCCGCTACAAGGGCGCGCGTCCGTGCCAGGGAAGCCGGTGCGAAACCGGCGCTGTCCCGCAGCTGTGACCGAGGACGAACGCGACAGATCCACTGCTGGCTCCGTGTAGGCGCCATCGGGAAGGAGTCGCAAGTAGGACGATCCGGGAGCCAGAACACCTCGCGCCGACCCGGAGCAGCAGCTCCGGCAACTGTTCCGCCAGGCAGGCGCGAAAGACGCCTGAGGTGATCCTTGCTCGGCCCAGCCTCTCCTCGGCGACCACGCTGCCGCGTGCTCGCCCGCTCCGGACCTCGTCGACGCGCCAAGGTGCTCCGTGTCCGGCCGCGCAGCTGATCGCCCTCGACCGCCGCGCGCGCGGTGCAGGTCCCCTGCGTTGGTGACCACGGCACGTCACCAGCCACGCCCAGACTCTGTTTCTGTCAGTTCTGTCCACGATCCGGGTACCGGAAGCGAGGTGCAAGACCTCCGCGGACCCGCCGCTGTGAGCACGGACGAACGTCGCGGCAATACCACTGGGACTCGGCGTCCCGGGAAGGCGCGGCCAGTAGGACGAAGTGCGAGCCAGAAGACGGCCCGGATCTCCACCCACGACTTCTTCGCGGAAAGAGAAGCAATGCAACGTCACGCAAGCGTGGCCAGTGCCATCGTCGGCATCCTGGCCGTTTCCTCGTCCCTCGGCTGCCAGACCAGCGTCTTCGCGACCCAGGTCATCGCCGCCAACACCAACGGCAACGCCGGCGGTGGCATCTTCAACCCGCTGAATACGCTCGGCGCGCCCGACACGACCGTCCACTCGCTCGGCATCGGCGGCGACATCACCCTGGGGTTCGGCGTCACGCTCAGGAACGGTCCCGGCGCCGACTTCATCGTCAGCGAGAACCCGTTCCGGTTGACGCCGGGCGGCTGGCAGACGTTCGCCGAGATGATGTTCGTCGAAGTCAGCAGCGATGGCCTGCACTTCGCGCGCTTCCCGTCGGGCTACTTCGGTCCGGCGGTGCAGCCGGGTCCGTTCGGCACCGTCACCGTCGGTTCCTACGAGAATCTCGCCGGCCAGACGCCGGTGCTGGCGACGACTCCGGGTGCGGATGCGCAGGATGTCGTCGAAGCCGGCGGCGATGCCTTCGACCTCGACGACCTGCAGCAGGATCCGCTGGTGCTGGCCGGCCTCGTCGACCTGCAGGCGATCACGCGCGTGCGCCTGGTCGACGTGGTCAGCGGCACTTCGCTGGACGCTCGCGGGATTGCGATCTTCGATCCGGGTGGTGGCAGCGCCGACCTCGATGCGGTGACCGTGATCCATCACCAGGGAAACGCCGATCCACACGCCCCCACGGTGCAACTGACCGTGCTGCCGGACGGCACGGCGACGATCCGGCTCGAAGATCCGGACGGCTGGCAGGACCTCGATCCGAGCAGCCTGCGCGCGGCGCTGTTCGGGATTCCGGTGGATGCGGGCGGACTGTTGTCCGGGCTCACGCTGGTGCAGGCGGACGCGCTCGGCTTCACGCTCGTGCAACCGGTGCCGCTGCCGGCGAGTCTGCTGTACCGCGTGTCGATCTCGCTGAAGGACCGCGCCGGCAACCGCAGCGGCATGAGCCGTTCGCGCCCGGACGGTCGCTGACCGTCGGCGACGCTGTCTGCCGGCGCGGCGGCACGGGTGTGTTGCACACCGTGCTGGCTGCGCCGGCTGCGGTGCGACGTACGCAGCTCGACGACACCAGACCAACCCATGCCCACGAGGAACATCGTGCCCCGCATCCAATCCCGCTTGCTGGCGGCCGGCTGCCTTGCCGCAATGGCGGCAGTCGCCCGGCTGCTGCCGCACCCGCAGAACTTCACGCCAGTCGGTGGACTCGCCTTGTTCGCCGCCGCGACCTGCCGGAGCCCGTGGAACGCAGTGCTGTTGACCCTGGCCGCGATGGCGGCCAGCGACGCCGTGATCGGGTGGCACGCACTCGTGCCGGTCGTCTATGTCGCCCTGGCGCTGACCGTCCCGCTCGGCCGGTGGCTGCGGCCACGCCAACGCCCGCTGCCGATCCTCGCGGCGACGGTCGGCGCGGCCATCGTGCTGTTCCTGATCAGCAACCTCGGCGTGTTCCTGTTCCAGGACCTGTACCCGAGGACAGCTGCCGGCCTGATGTCCTGCTATGTGGCGGCGATCCCGTTCCTGCTCAACTCCGTGCTCGGCAACATCGCGTGGAGCGCACTGCTGTTCGGTGCCGGTGCCATGCTCGAACGATGCGGCCTCGTGCCAGCCGACCCGAGCCTTTCTGGATGAAGGCCGCCGTACTGTGGACCGGCGGAAAGGACTGCTACCTGGCGCTGCACGAGGCGCGCCTGGCCGGATGGGATGTCGTGTTGTTGGCGACCCTGGCACCGCCGAACGCGCGTTTCCGCGCCCACCCATTGCCGGTAATGGCTCGGCAGGCCCGATCCCTGCGGCTGCTGCACGTCGTCTTGGACGTGGAGCCGCCGTACGCCGCCGGCTACCGCCGCGCCGCAGCGCGACTGCGCGACAGCTTCGGTGTGCGTTGCCTGGTCACGGGCGACATCGATGTTCCCGCGGACCACGAAGATCTCGTCGCCGCCACCGCGGCGGCGCTCGGCCTGCAGCTCGTGCGACCGCTCTGGCGTCGACCACGATCCGAGCTGCTGGCGGCGCTGCTGAAGCTCGATGCCGAGGTCGTCGTATCCTGTGTGCGCGTCGAGAAACTGCCTGCCGCATGGTTGGGCCGCCGGCTCGATGCCGATGCGGTCGCCGAGCTGTGCAACCTGGCCGCCGCCGATGCCCTGGATGCCTGTGGTGAGTTCGGCGAGTACCACACCCTGGTCCTTCACGGTCCGGGGTTCCGCGAACGGGTCGTACTGCACTACGACGAAGCGCTTGCCGGTGACGGTCTGCGTTCGCTGGCGATCCGTTCCGTCCACCTGGAGGCGCCACCGTGCGAGCCAGGGCGCTGCTGAGCTGGAGCTCCGGCAAGGACAGCGCGTGGGCGCTGCACGTCTTGCGCCGTCGCGGCGGTGTCGAAGTCGTGGCGCTGCTCACGACGATCAACGCGGCGAACGATCGCGTCGCGATGCACGCCGTGCGCGCGGACCTGCTGCGCGCCCAGGCCGATGCGACGGGCCTGCCACTCTGGCGCGTGCCGATCCCGTGGCCGTGCACCAACGCCGACTACGAAGCAGCGATGGCCGCCGCGCTTGCCCGGGCGCGCGATGCCGGCATCACCGTCGCTGCCTTCGGCGACATCTTCCTCGAGGACGTGCGGCGTTATCGCGAGGAACAGTTGGCGGGTACTGGCATCACGCCGACCTTCCCGCTCTGGGGCATTCCGACCGCTGCGCTCGCGCGCGAGATGATCACCGCCGGTCTTCGCGCCCGGCTCACGTGCATCGATCCGAAGCAACTGACGCCGGGCTTCGCCGGGCGCGAGTTCGATGCGGCCCTGCTGGCGGATCTCCCACCGACCGTCGATCCGTGCGGCGAGCGCGGCGAGTTCCATTCGTTCGCCCATGCGGGCCCGATGTTCCGCCACCCGATCCCGGTTCGGAACGGCGAGGTCATCGAGCGCGACGGTTTCGTGTTCGCGGACCTGCTGCGGGACGACGCCGACAGTGCAGGCTCACCATGAGGCTGGAGGCATTGCGGCGCATCCTCGAGACTCAGTCACGGGCGAAGGTCTTCGTGCTGACAGGAGACTCGTGCCTGTGTGGCTACGTGAGCAAGCCACGGCTGACCGAGCAGGGTCTGCTCGTCGACGTCGGGTCGTCCCTCCGCGTCGGCTTCGACACTCTCGTTCCGGTCTACGAGCCCATGTCCACGGGCACGATGCAGCTGACGGATTCGTGCAAGGTGACGCGCCGGCTCCAGACTCATCGCCGGCACCTCGCGTCGGCTGGCCGAGTCATCCCCGAGGACTACTTCCGGCGGAGCATGATCATCTGAAGGCGGAGAATGCGCCTTCACCAGGTTCGACCCGAGCATCGTCGGTGACTCCAGGTGTGCCGGCTGAACGTTCTCCTGGTCGGAAGATCAGTGTTCCTTGACTCTCAACCAGCGCTTCAAGGAAGCACTGAGGATGTCGATCTTCATCGGTTTGGAGATGTAGTCGTCCATGCCCGCTTCAAGACACCGCTCTCGGTCTCCATTCATGGCGTTGGCTGTGAGCGCGATGATGCACACATGCGTGCCAGACGCTTTCTCGAGAGAGCGGATGGCTGCGGTCGCCTCGAACCCGTCCATGACAGGCATCTGGCAGTCCATGAGCACGAGGTCGCAGGGATTCGCCGCGAGGATGGCGACAGCCTCTCTTCCATCCCTGGCGAGCAAGGCTTCGCAATTCAGCTTCTCGAGCATCTTCTGGGCGAGTCGCTGGTTGACCCTGTTGTCCTCTGCAACCAGGATACGCGGCCTGACGACCGCGCCGACAGGAACTACCGGCTGGGTGACGACTGGCGTCAGGTGATTCTTCGTCGCGTCGGCCGCTGAGGTCGGTTCCATGCGGGCGGTCCGCTCCGATCGGCCGGCCAGCGCCAGAGCGTCCAACAGTTGGCCTTGGCGCGCAGGCTTGACCAGGTACTTGACGAGGCCAAGTTCCTTCATCCGTTCTGAAGAGAATGGCTCCCCGGCAGAACTCAGCATGATCAGTTGCGTTGCCCTGAAGGCGGGATTCCCCGTGATCATCTTCGCCAATGTCGCTCCATCCACTCCGGGCATGAGATGGTCGAGAATGGCGATATCGTAAGGATTCCTGCCCGTCAACGCCGTTTCGAGTTCATGGACAGCTTCCTGAGCTCCGGACACAGCCGTGCTCTGCATGCCCCAGAGCTCCACCTGTTCTTTGAGCACGCGCCGGTTGACCTCATTGTCGTCCACGATCAGGACGCGCGTTCCGGTCAGATCATGCACGTCCCCCACATTCGAATCCGCGAGACTGCGCGCAAACGGTATGGTGCACGCAAAAGTGGAGCCTTTGCCGACGACGCTCTGCACCGAAACCGTTCCGCTCATGAGCTCGACGAGCTTCTTCGAAATCGCGAGTCCGAGACCTGTCCCACCGTACTGGCGAGTGGTCGAGGCATCCACCTGGCTGAACTTCTCGAACAACCGAGGAATCTTGTCTGCCGGGATGCCGATGCCGGAGTCTTCGACGACGAGCTGGAGAAGCGCCTGTTCACCTTCCTGTTCGATGCATTGAACGTTGATGAGCACGTGACCGGTTCCAGTGAACTTGACGGCGTTGCCCGCGAGGTTGAGCATTACCTGTCGGACGCGACCGGGATCACCCATCACGTGACGCGGACTCTCGGGTGAATAGCGGACCACGATGTCGACCCCTTTGCTACGGGCCGCCGGGCCGAGCATGTCTGCGACCTCCTCCATGATGCTCCGGAGGTCGAATGGAACCGATTCGATCTCCATCTTGCCGGCCGCGATCTTGGAGAAATCGAGGATGTCGTTGATGATCGTGAGGAGGCTGTCAGCAGAGTATCGGATCGTCTCCGCGTATTCGAACTGCTCCTTCTGCAGACCGGTCTCGAGCAGCAAACCAGTCATGCCGATGACGCCGTGCATGGGTGTCCGGAGTTCGTGGCTCATGTTGGCCAGGAATTCGCTCTTCGCCCGGCTGCCGGCCTCGGCGGCTTCCTTCGCCTGCTGCAGCTCGATTGCAACCTTGTGTCGCTGCGTCGCCTCGGCCAATACGTTGGCGATGCTCCGGAGGAAGTCGACCTCGTCGTTGCGAAAAACGCGGCGCCGAGTCGAGCAGGCGATGAACGCTCCGAATGTCTGCGACCGGGCATGGACAGCGACGCTGATGCCGCTGATCAGCGGGTGCTCGGATCGAATGATGTCCTTGCAGACCGGGTCGGCGGAAAGGTCGTCGATGACGAACAGGTCCGGGGCGAAGAGAACTCTGCCGGCAGCGGTCCCGGGCTCCGTGCCCGCGACTGCCTTTCCGATCGGGTTCTGCATTCCGACTCCTGCCCGCAACAGGGCAGGGGCCAATGTGGGCGACTGTTCCAACAGGATGCAGCATTCCACATCGAGCGTGCCGGCGGCAAGCGCGACTGCCTCGTTCGAGAGGGTCGCGACTTCGGTTCCAGACAACCCGCTCCGTCCCAGCTCCGCAATCGCGGCCTGCTGACGCTCGCGCGCTTGGAGTTCGTTCGTCGCGCGCTTCCTCTCGGTGATGTCACGGACGATGCGGGTGAAGACCCGGGAGTCGCCGAGGGCGACTTCGCTCACGGTCATCTCGATGGGAAAGCGGGTGCCGCCTTTCCGCACTCCGACAAGCTCGCGACACAGGCCGACCGCGGACTTTCCCTCGCCCCCGGTGACAGGGTCCTCCGCACCCTCGTGCTCCAACATCAGCGTATTGACATGGCGACCGATCGCCTCGTCGACCCCAAGACCGAAGATCCGCTCCGCAGCACGGTTGAAAGAGGACACGGTGCCGCGCTCGTCGACCGTGAGGATCCCGTCGTTTGCAGTATCCACGATGGATCGAATGCGCAGCTCGCTGGACCGCAGTTCGGCAGTCCGTTCGACGACGACGGCTTCGATCGACTCGTTGGTCTGCTCGAGCGATGCACGTCTGCGGGCGATCTCCCAGATCTCCTGAGTGCCGCGCCAGCACGATCGGATCAGGAAGATGTCCTCGAAGATGACCCAGCCTGCATGCTCCAGCCAGCGCCACGGTGCAATGAGGACGCCATAAACGGACTGCGGCCAGACCAGTCCGCGGAGGAAGTGATCCAGTGCAACGACCAACGTAGCTGACACCAGGACTCGCCAGTCACGGTAGAAAGCGAGGAATGCAAGGGAGCCAAAGACGTGAAAATGGGTCTCGATCCGGCCACCGGTCAGGTGGATGAGCAGAGCCGACATCAGCATCTGGCCGACGGCTATGAGGTGCCGACTGGAGGTCCGGCCTGGGTTCGTGAAGCCACGACACGCGGGAAAGATCGTCACCGCTCCGCCGAGGAAGATCGCCGCCCAAACGTGGACGTGCGTCTCGCTCATCGCCCCGGTCCAGGTCCGAGGCGAGATCCATAGCGCAGCCGCGATCCCGGCGAGCCACTCGACTATCAGCAACGATGCAAAGAGTAGATCGGTCCTTTCCCGGATCGTCCGCAGATGGCGTTCGAAGAGCTCTCGGGCTCGCGCCGACGGCGGCCCGAGGTCGCTGGCCGCACTCGGGCTCACCTGCATGTTTTCCGGTCCTCGAATCCGGTTGACGAGCACAGCGGACAGCCGAAGACCGGAGTGGCAGTGCGATCGGGCTGGCCGCGGTCGAGAATCGTGACGACAGCGTCGCGCCCGAGATTGTCTCCCGAGTGTCCGCGCGAGGCCGTGATGCCTCCGGCGAAGAGGAGTGCGCCGTGTGGAGAGTAGACCAGTACGGTGCCAGAGGTCCGGGCTCCGAAGCGCGCCGCCTCACGACCATCGACATCGACCAAGACGCGGACGCCGGGGATCATCTCGGCGCTCCGCCAAAGGTCGGTTCTCTCCCATCGATCTTCGGTCCCGCCTGGCTTGAAGAACACCACGGTCGCAGCCACCCGGTCCCCGCATCGGGCCAGGACCTGGTTGAGCTCGCCGACGCTTGAACGCGTGCATGGACAGGACGGATGCGCGAACATCAAGAGCGTAGGTCGATCCGCGTCGAGCACGAACCCGCACTCGCCCGGCCACCTGGCAGCGGGGGCGCAGGTCTCGCCAGGCGTCGTCTCGTAGCCGGAGAGCAACCAGAACCCAACGCAGACGAGCACCGCCCATCCAGTGACACCGGCTCGAAAGCCGATCGTACGAATTGCCGACATCCTCGATCTCGAACCCTCACCGCGCGTGCCGTGGTCTGATCTGCTGCCTTCAGGGGCTCCGGAACTGGATCGGCATCAGGGTCAGACGGCCTGAAGAGCGGATGGCCAGTGAGTCCATCTTCCGCCTCCGGGGAGCCTGGCCTTCCTCCCGCGCTCGCGGCGTCGGGCGGGCTGGCTTCCGACTCGTGGCCGCTGGTCGCGCTTGCCCGATCTCATGTGGTCCCGCTTGTCTTGTCGAACGCGCGGATGCGCTCGGTCCCCTTGAACTGCCGCACCGCCCCTTGCGGGTTCGTCGCAACGCGACGCGTGGCAAGAAGTTGAGTTGGTCGGAGCGAGAGGATTTGAACCTCCGACCCCTTGCACCCCATCGAGGCCAAGAAGTGCGCTCGCAGCTCCTCTAGGAACTGGAACGACAGCAGCTTGCGACGTTCCGGGGGCCTTCGCCAGTCGTTTCTGTTCGTTGACGTAAGTCTTTGTTTGTCAACGGCCGTTCCGGGGCGGTTGTCCAACTTGGACAAGGACGTCAGCAACCGTTCCCGCTCAGGAAACCGCGGATCCCTCGGAAGTCCGGCAACACCTCACGAGCTGAGCGAGCCGCAGACCGAGCTGTTGCTGGGCGCGAGTACTCCCCGTTCAACAGTCACGAATCCAGGCCTCCACTTCACCACCGACCTGCAGCAAGCATCGGCCTCCAAAGTTCTCGGGGAACGCGTCGAAAGACCTGATGGTTGCAGTGTCGAGGTGGCGCCGCCCAGGTCCGGATCTGGTACCCTGAAGCGACGCGCGGTTTCGTCAGGGACCTGGATCGATTCGCTGTGGATCCGAGACCGTCAGAGTCGCCAGTGCTGGCGTCGGCTAGGTCGACGTTGGCAGCAGGCACCCAGGTTGCTCCGGAAAAGACAACCTGTCAGGCGGTGGTCGTCGATCAAGGATGGCTGGTAGGGTTGCAGGTCCTCCCAGGTCGAGGAATCGATCTTGCGTCCCCAGAGAATCGTCGACGATGATGCCTTGACCGCGGTCTGCACGGGGAAGACCATTTCTGAACCCGCTACCGAGTGGTGTGGGGGCAGCCTGTAGTCCTGTGCGCCGATGGGTGGAGGAAGAACAATCTCCCCACGGCCAAGAGACGCAGGTGATCCGGGCCCCGGACCACGTGCACAAACGGGGCCTTGAGGTAGATCGGATCGTCATGCGCGACATCCCGGCAGAAACACGACGGCCCAGACCGCCCCAGAAACCAGCACTCGTGAAGGGCGGTGCCCCATGAGCGAAGCGGCGCTCGCACTCTACGCGAAAGCTTGCAACGTCCAGGCACAGCGGACAGAAGCCCGTCGCATCCGGACGCGGGTGAGGGATGCGCGGGCGGGCACCACGGGGGCGGCTTCGCGCTGGCCCTTCGAGCTGCTTCAGAATGTGCATGACGCGGGACCACGCGCCGGTCAGGAGCGAGTGAATGTGTCTTTCAGGTGGGATGGCGCAATTCTCTTGGTCGAGCACGACGGTACGCCGTTTGAGCTGCATGAGGTGGCGGCGCTGCTTTCCGGTGGGTCGAGCAAGGAGTTCGAAAGCGAGGAAACAACTGGGCGCTTCGGCACCGGCTTCATGGTCACGCACGCCCTCGCATGTTGCATCGAAATTGCCATGGCAATCAATGCCGAGGGCCAACTCGAGCTGGCCAACGTCTCCCTGAATCGGGAAGGCAACGATGAGGAGATCCTCGCCAACATTCAAGCATCCCACGAGTCGATCAAGTCAGCCGGCACGCTTGGCACGATCGACGGCATTCCAACGGCTCGTCTCCGGTACAAGGTCGACAGGCTGCAGGCTGTTGCCGAGGGCTTCGAGAACCTCAGGCGAACACTACCTTACCTATTCGCGACCTGCCCGAAGCTCGGGGACATCGTCATTGAGGAGCCCGAGCACTATGAAAACTGGAGGGCAGGTGCCGCGATCGTGAAACGGAATGCGGAGCCCTACGTCTTCGCCCGTCACGTAACCACCCTCCGAAAGGACGGAATTGTTCTCAGCGAAGTCGACGTATTCTCTTTCAAGGCGTCCGAGAAGTCACGGGCGACGCTGATAACCCTCGTGCATGGCGGCGATGACTCGCCGCGCGCTCACACACCGGACCCCGGCTTTCCGAAGCTCTTTGCCAAGTTTCCGGTACGCGATACGGGTACCCGCCCCATTCCTCTTGTCATCAACGCCCCGTTCGATCTTCCTCAGGAGCGGGACCGGGTTCTAATGACCGATTCTGACTGCGCGATGATCGAGGAGGGCCTAGACGTGCTGCCCCAGCTTGTGTCATACGCGACACGAGCTGGCTGGCTTCATGCTCATCGACTTGCCCAGATTGACCGGCTCGCTTCCACGGACGGAGCCAGCCAGATACACGAGTCTGACTGGTGGAACGAGCGCCTTTCGCGGGCGGCCCAAACTCTCTCAGAACTTCCAGTCATCAAGACCGCCCACCGCGGGCTGGCGCCCGCGGTTGTCGGTAAGAACAGCGGAGTAGATTTTCATGCGGACTTCGTCCTTCCGCGCTTCTCTTTGGAGGACTCCGATGGGCCGAGTCTTGATCGGCTGTGGCCTCTGGCAATTGACGCAATTAACGTCGATCCTCCCGAAAGGACCGTTGCGGACGAGTGGAACCAGATCGCGGAATCGTGGCAAAGGCTTGGAGTCAAAGTCTGCTGTCTAGGTGTCGCCGAACTGGCCGACAGCGTCGGCGGCGAGGCCAACCTGCTAGCTCAGCTCAAGGTTCGAGGAGAACCGATTCTTTGGATCGCCCGCTTGGTTGATCTCATCGCTGAGTGGGCAAGCTCTCATCCCGCCCATTACTCTAAGCTGCTTGCCGGACTGCTGCCGGATCAGACCGGAAAGTTGCGATCGGCCGATGATCTGTCGCGCGACGGTGACATTGCAGACGAGCTGAAGGACCTGGTGGAACGCATTGGGCCGCAGGTCAGATCCAGGCTCCTGGATACAGGCGTCGCAGAGATCGCGCTAGCGAATAATCTCGCGGCAGTCCGGCTCGGCCTTGAGAGTATTGTACCCAGGGTCCTCCGACCGGCGGACCTCATCGGTGATGCGGCCTCCTATTTGGATAAGCACGCACCTGATGGGGCTAAGATATCGAAAGATGTGGCCACGTTGCTCGCCGGCGCGAGGAACCTGCTCGAGTACCTGTGGCGTAAGGGTGGTGCGATGGAAGCCGATGCGGCGCGTCGATTCCCCTTGCGGGCGCTATCCTCCACCGTCGTCCGTTGCTCCAAAGCGGCAGTGATGATGGGGCCAGTTGCGGAATGGCCTGAACTGGCCCGGCCGTTTGCAGAAGCGTACCCGCCGCACCGCGTCCTCGACGATCTCTATGCCGGAGCGGAAGGCCGGGCCAGCCTTGCCCCCGCACTAATAGGGTGGCGCTTGGCCATCACTTCGCCGCTCACCGAGGAGGACCCATTGGACCTAAAGGAGCATCGCTTGGCGTCTGTGGCCATGAAGGATCAGGACTTGGTTGGTGTATCCGTGAGCAATGCCCGGTTCAGCCAAATAGCCCTTCTTTCCGAACTGATCCCTAGCGCCGGCGCGGACAGGAAGCACGCCACCGCGCTTCTCGGTCTCGTTCTGTGCTACATCGCTCCAACCGACACGGCTTGGCGAGAAGCCCAGAATGTCGTTGGGAGACGGGCAGCGCAGGACGTCCCATGCTCTCTGAGGCGCGCTCTATGGCTGGGAGATCTTCTCTATCGTGCTTGGTTGCCGGCTGAAGGCGAGGGTGGCAAGGCGATGTCAGTGACCGCTAGCGCGGCGGCCATAAAACCTCTCTTGGAGGCTTTGTGGCTCACAAGCAATGATGCATCCATCGAATTGCTTACATCTCACTTTGGATTTGACCCACTGGAACTGCGAATCCTCGCAACGGCCGCCGATCCAACGACCAGAGCGAGGCTTCTTGAGGGCCTTGCCGCGATCGTGCAACTGGCCGGGGCTGATCCAAGAGCGTATGCGGCACTGGCGGAGGAATTGGCAGCTCGAAAGAAGAGCGAAGAGGACGTTGACCGTAACCGAACTCTTGGCCTCGCGGTCCAGGAAGTAGTCCGGCAATGCATGGAGGCCCGCGGATTTCAACTGGAGTTGATCGACTATGGCTACGACTATGACGTCAAGCTACCCGAAGGCGACCCTCTGCTCGACGGCAGTCATTGCCTTGGAATCGGGCCGTGGATGATGGAAGTAAAAGCGACAACCAGCGGTGACGTCCGAATGACGCCCACTCAGGCGAAGCGAGCAAGCACCGAACCAGACAGATACTTGCTCTGTGTCGTCGACCTACGCAACACGTCGGACGAACAGCGTCGCGGACCTTGGACAAAGGACCTTGTAGAGCCGCGAGCAAAGATATTTCCACACGTAGGAACCTGTGTGGCACCGACATGGGACTTGGTGGCGGAGGCGGTCGAAAGCGTGGTCGGGATTCGGAACGAGAGAGGTCTTCGGTACGCTGTCCCCCCTTCGGTATGGGAGGAGGGCCAACCACTTAGCGAGTGGGTCGAGTCTCTGAAGGTCCCTCGCGGCAAGTAGCCATGATCCTGAAAGCCTGCGGCATTGATCACTCCTTTCGGGGGCTTGATTCAATACTTGCTTCCTTTCCGGACAGACTACAATCAGGTGCAAGGCCTGACGTCACCGGACTCGCCGCGCGCCAAGGCCAATCGCGAAGCCAAACTGCTGTCCGGCTTCGTCTCAGCTCAGATTGTCACGAACAAACCTGGCCCAACCACCGATGACTGACCTGAAGTGCTGGATGACCGGCGAGCCGACCACTGCGCCCACGGAGAAGGACGCAACCCTGATCGCCTTTCGATTCTTGGCCGTGCCCACCCACGCCATCGATGATCCTGAACAAGACCGATTCACCATCGAGTTCCGCGTCGATGTGGAGATGAGCCGTTGCCTTGAGCGCAGTGGAGCCTGGCGGACCTGCGCCCCAGAGGAGATCCTCAAGCACCTGTTCGCGTTTGTGCGCGAGCGGCTCGAACGGGACGGTGCACCCGAGCACTCGCCATTCGTGATCCCACTGCTAACGACCACGGACTCCGGACGGTTTGAACGCGGCTCCCCCTTTGCGCTTGCGACTATCCGGCCAGCCGATGCCTTCATGATCCCGTCTCGCGAACCCGAGCTTGTCATGACTACCCAACAGAAAATGGAGATCCGCACACGATTCCTTCACAGGCTCCACGAGCTGACCGGTGGCAAGGAAACGCGGTTCTCGGCGAAGTGGGCTTTGGGTGAAGAACTTGGACTTGATCGACCTACGACCAACGAGGTGGCGCAGTACCTGGTGAATGAGGGACTTCTCGTCCACAAGGCCGTCGATCGGATCGGGATCACACACAAGGGAATCGTTCTCGTCGAGAGTGGCAAGCCGATCGGCACCGGGGCAACCACCACGACCAACGTTCTCAAGATCGGGACGATGACCGCCTCAACCATCCAGCAGGCCGGTCACTCCTCGATGTTGATCAACCAGACCAACAACCCGAGCATCGATGACCTCCGCAAGTTCATGGGCGAGGTGCGCAAGGTAGTCGCCGCCACGAAACTGCGCGCCGGCAAGCGCGAGGAGGTGGCCGCTCACTCCGACACGGTTGAAGCTCAACTGCGGCTGCCCAAGCCGAGCTGGCCCATCCTGAAGGAGAGCCTCACGTCCCTCCGCAGCGTCTTGGAGAACGCTGCCGGCAACGTCTTGGGTGAAGTCCTCGCTCGCTGGCCACTGATCGCCGCATTCATCGCCGCCGCAGGACAGGCCGGGGCCAGCTGAACGGGCAAACCTAGGGGGCGAGCAGAGCTGGGTTGAGTTCGCGCGACCGCCTGCGATACGCTGCGGCCCGGCGCCATCCGGGAAGTGTTCAACGGCCGGTCAGCGCCCCCGGTCCGTCCCGCCCCATGACCACCCTCCTCCCCGGAACCCGCGTCCGCGCTCGCGAACTCGAATGGGAGGTCGTGCACTCCGAGCCAGCCGGCGCCCAACACCGCTACCGCCTGCGGTGCGTTCAAGGTGGTCTGCGCGGCCAGGAATACGACCTCCTTCACCCCTTCGAGACGATCGAGCCGGTCCAGACCGAGCTCGACCCTAAGCGGCCGGCCCGCCTCAAGGACTGGTTGCTCTACCACCAGGCCTTCTTGCTCGAACAACAGCTCGGCCACTCCGCACTGCTTGCCGCCGAGCCCGGTCGCCTGGAAATCCAGCCCTACCAGCTCGTGCCCGTGCTCCGCGCGCTGCAGATGGGCCGACCGCGCTTGCTGCTCGCCGACGGCGTCGGCCTCGGCAAGACGATCCAGGCCGGCCTCGTGATGGTCGAGCTGATTGCGCGCCGGCGCGCCCACCGCATCCTGGTCGTCTCGCCCGCCGGCCCGCTGCTCCAGCAGTGGCGCACCGAGATGCGCGACCGTTTCGGCCTGCGCTTCGACACCCTGGCCAACGCCTCCGAGTTGCAGGAACGACGCCGCCAACTCGAACTCGGAGCCAATCCGTTCGACCACGCCGCCCTCTGCCTCACCTCGATCGACTTCGCCAAGCAGGAGCGAGTCCTGCAAGAACTCGAACGCACCACCTGGGACCTGGTCGTCATCGACGAGGCGCACCACTGCGTGAAGATGGGAACCAGCGTCGACTGGGACGATTCCCGCCGTCGCCGCGTCGCCGAGGTTCTCGCGCAGAAGAGCGATGGCCTGCTACTGCTCACCGCCACCCCGCATGACGGTATCGACGCCCACTTCGCATCGCTGGTCGAACTGCTCGACCCGAGTCTCGTCGATGGCCGCGGCGCTTTGCGCGGCGAGGCCTACCGGCGCTTTCTGATCCGCCGGCTCAAGCACCACATCAAGGACCCCAAGACCGGCAAGGACCTGTTCCCGCAGCGCACTGTCACCCCCAGGCCGGTCAGCTTCGATCCGCAGTCCGACACTCCTTTCGCAAAGCTACAACGCGAACTGCTCGCCGTGGTCGCACCGGTCGTGCGCCGCGCACGTCGGCAGCGCCGCTACGACGAGTTGCTGGCCTTCCTGTCGCTGCTCAAGCGCTCCGTCTCGACCGCAGCCGCCTGCCGATCCACTCTGGCCCACGTGCGCGACCGCTTCCTCGAGTTGCGGCAGCAAGGCGCGGAACAGCAGGAGGCCCGCAAGCAACGCCTACGCACGCTGCGTGAGTTCGAGCGCCGGCACGCGCGCTATGGCACACTGTCCTTCGAGGAGGAACAGGACCAGGCGCTGCTGCACGCGCAGGAGATCGCTGCCGAGCTGGCTGCGGTCCCGGCTGAGGAACTGGCGGAAGTGCTCGCCGAACGGCGCGCCGAGGAGCACCGCGGCCAGCGACGTGACCAACGCAAGCTGGAGGGCAAGGACGCGCTCGCCACCGAACTCGACGCCCTCGTGCAACTCGCCAGCGCCGCGGAAGCGGACGATCCCAAGCTCGCGGCGGTCCTGCACGCCATCCGGCAGATCCGCGCCAAGGAGCCTCTCGCGAACGTCTTGGTCTACACCGAGTACACCGACAGCCTCGATGCACTGCTCGGCGGCCTGCAGGCAGCCCAGAAGAATGGCGAGATCGACGGTGAGATCCTCGCCATCTGCGGCGCCGACGGCGACACCGACCGTGCCAAGGTGACGACCCGCTTCACCACCGAGGACGGCATCGTGTTGCTCAGTACCGACGCGACGGCCGAAGGCCTCAACCTGCACACCCGGTGCCATCACCTGCTGCACCTGGAGCTGCCATACAACCCCAACCGTCTGGAGCAGCGCAACGGCCGCATCGACCGCTTCGGCCAGACGCACACGCCGCAGGTGGGCTACCTCTACCTGCCGCGCACTTTCGAGGAGCGTGTGCTGCTGCGGCTGATCGCCAAGTACGAACGCCAGCGCGACGCGCTGACCTTCGTGCCCGACACCCTGGGTCGCGCCACCGCGGCCGACGCGGCAAACGAACGCCTGCTCGACACCATCGTCGAGGATGACGATGCCCAGCTGTTCGCGCGCCCGCGCGCGGAGATCCAGTTCGGCAAGGCTGCCGACACCGCCACAGGCGACACCGATGCGCAGCAGGCGCTGCTCGACGAGATCGATCGCGCCACCCAGAGCTTCACCGACGCCGCCAAGGCCAACTCCTGGCTCGGCCTTGCCGGCGAGCGCGCGGAGCAGCGCCACCTCGAAGAAGCAAGCGCTGCCAGCGCCGAGGGTCGCACCCTGGCCGGAACCGATCTGTTCCAGTTCGTGCGCAACGCGCTTGAACGGGATGTCGGCAGCGCCGATGCCGTTCGCACCGAGCCCGACGGCACCGTCTGCTTCCGGTTGCCAGCTGAATGGGGACTGCGGCTGGATGGTATGGCGGGTTTCGACCGCGACTCCCAGATCCTGCGCGTGAGCCAGGATCGCAGCAAGGTGACCGATGCACAGAAGCGCCCCATCGGCTTCCTGGGCCGCGCCCACCCCGTCGTTGCCCGCGCCCTCGAACGCACACGCAACGCCCGCTACGGCGACGCCGACGCTTGGGTGGATGTGCGCACGAGCGCCGTGACTGCCGCGATCGCCGAGCCCGAACTGCTGCTCACCTTCCTTGGCCGCATCGAAGGTCCGACCGGAACCGTGTTCGAGCGCGTGCTCGCCGTCCGCCTCCGTCGCAGCGGCGTTCCCCAGGCACTTGCCTCGGCACCGCAGTGGCTCGACCTCTGCGATCCAGCGCGCGCCATCCCGGCTAGTGGCATGTGGGAGAAGCACTACGCCTGGGCCACGGATCGGACCTCATCCACGACTGCCGCCGCAAAGGCCTTTGCGCCGCTGGCCACCGAGTTCCTGCAGGAGCACGAGGCCGAGCTGGCCCGCGACCGCGCTGACCTGCAGGCATGGCTGCTGACACGCTCCCAGGGGATCACCGGCACCCTAGCCGTCGCCCAGGGCAGCCTGTTCGAGGGCGCCACCGCAAAGTCCTGGCGCACCAGCCAGGATCCATTGACCCGTCTCGCTGGCTGCGCCGCCGATGAGTCGCTGCCGCGCGCCACGCGCGAAGAGGCCGGCACGTCCATCCGCGCGCATGAGCGACGCGCGGCCGAACTCAACCGACTCGCGAAACTGCAGCCCCTCCCGCCACTTCCCCTCGGGCTGCTCATGCTGCTACCGTCCGGAGGGTCGCGCTGATGGCCCTTCGCCTCGACGACGTGCTGGCCTCCGGCCACGCGCTGCCGGTCCCATTCCTCAAGCTCCGGCTCGAAACCGAACTGCAACGGCTCAAGCTGCTGCGCAAGACAACCGGCGCCGAGGACGACAAGCTCGCCGCCGACTGGGACATCTACCGCAACAAGCTGCGCGCGCTCGGCGCTGGCCTCGGCGAACGGGTCAAGAACCACGTGCTGCTGCCGCTCGTGCCGATGCTGAGCTACGACCAGTTCGCCGCCGCGGATGAGGTGGCGACGCGCGAGGGGAAGGAAGACGGCGGCGTGCTGTTCACCACCGACGACGGCAGCAAGCTGCGCGCCTGGGCGGTGGGTCGCGACACAGATCTCGATGCTCCGAGCAAGCGCGGTCGCGCCTACCGTTTCAGCCCTGCCCGCATCGCGCACCGGGTGCTCGAACAGACCGGCGAGCACCTGGGGTTGCTGACTGACGGCACCGAGCTGCGCATCCTGCTGCGCGACCCGGGACGTGCCGACAGCCACCTGACTCTTCCGCTCGAACGCGATGGCGGCTGGCGGTCGATGCGCGACGTGCCGGACTCGTTCCGCATGTTACTGGCCCTCGGCTCTCCCAAGGGCGTAGCCGCGGTGCCCGCGCTGATCGACGCGGCGCGGTCGGCGCAGAGCGAAGTCACCAAGAAGCTGCGCCGGCAGGCGCGCACCGCGATCGAGCGCTTCGTGCAGGGTGTCTACGACCACCCGCAGAACGCCAATGTCCGCGAGGAGTGGGAGCGGCTCGAGCCGGAGCAACGAACTGAACTCGCAGCTGATTTCTGGCGCGAAGGCCTGATCCTCGTCTACCGGCTGCTGTTCGTTCTCAAGTTGGAGACCGACGCCGATCCGGCGCGAGTGTTCTCGTTCGCAGCAACGAGCCTGTGGCGCAACACGTTCTCACCGGGAACTGCGTTAGCACCGGTCGTGCGTAAGGTGCTCGACCAGGGTGGCGACACCGGCGGTGTGCTCGAAGGTGGTCTGCGCGCCCTCTTCCGCCTGTTCGTCGAAGGACTCCAATCGCGCGAGCTGACGGTGCTGCCTCTTGGTGGTGCCTTGTTCGGCAAGGAGGCGATGCCACGGCTCGAAGGTCTGCGCTGGGGTGAACGCGCTGTGGCGCACCTGTTGGATGCGCTGCTGTGGACGCCCGCTGATGGCAAGGCCGAGCGCGAGAGGGTGCACTACGGCACGCTCGACGTCGAGGACCTGGGGCGCGTCTACGAGGCGCTGCTTGAACTCGAACCTGGCATCGCGATCCAGCCAATGTGCCGGCTGAGGCGCGCCAAACTCGAAGTGGTGGTGCCGGCGGCACAGGGCGCGCAGTATGGCACCGGCGCGACACCCGACGACGATTCCGACGAGGAGGAGGAGCTGGAGGAAGCAGAGTCTGAGGACGCCGACGACGAGGACGGCACCAGCAGGAAGGAGGACAAGGCGGGCAAGACCAAGGTCGTCTTCGTTGAGGAGATCCAGGCCGGCCGTTTCTTTGTCCGGACGGGACTCGGCCGCAAATCGAGTGGCAGCTACTACACGCCGCAGGCTTTCGTCCGGTTTCTCGTCGAGGAGACGCTGGGGCCGCAATTAGAGGAGCGCAGTCCACGCGACCGTCCGGATCCGTCGGCGATCCTGAAGCTCAAAGTACTGGATCCGGCGATGGGTAGCGGACACTTCCTCGTTGAGGTAACCCGATACCTGGGGGCCGCGCTCTATGAGGCGTGCCGGCTGTGTGATGAGCTGGCAAGCAAGGCAGAGAAGCAGGCCGAGGGGGCTGGGGACGCAGAGAAGGAGAAGCACCTTGTATGGGCACAGGAGCTGCGGCAGCGGGTGGAGTCGTTGCCGGATCCGCAGGACGAACTGGTGACGTATCTGCCGAGTCGCGTGAGCGAAGGCGGCGACAGCGGCTTATCACAGCGGAAGGCCGAGGCGCTGTGCCGGCGATTGGTGGCAGTTCACTGCCTCTACGGGGTGGACAAGAACCAGCTGGCGGTGGCGCTGGCGCGGCTGGCATTGTGGTTGGAGTCGTACGCGGAAGGGCTGCCGCTGACATTCCTGGACCATCGGCTGGTGTGCGGCGATTCGTTGACCGGCCCGTTCTTCGAAGACCAGATGACGTGGCCCCTCAGCGGACAGCCGCTAGCGGACCTCATGTTCAAGGGACTGACGCAACAGTTGGAGACGAGGCGCGAGGCGGCGTTGCAGCTCGTCGACCAACTGGAAGCGTCGGTCGGCCGCGACGTGCTGGACCTCGCGCACAAGGCGCAGTTGAAGCAGCAGCTTGATGTGCTGTGGCTGCCGTTCCACATGCTTGCCGCGACATGGTCGGGAATGGTGATGCTGGGTGAACGGGGTGACGACGGCGCATACGCGCAACTTGTGCAGGCGGTGGCGGAGGGCAAAGACGTCGCGGCCATCATGTTAGCAAACGAGCGATTGCGCGAGGCGGCGGCGGTGGGCAATGCCGGCGTCGCCTACGACCTACTCTTCCCAGAAGTATTCGTCGCGAGCCGCGGTGGCTTCGACGCCGTGCTCGGCAACCCGCCATGGGACGCAATCCATTTCAAAGGCAAGGAGTTCCTCGCGGCATTCGACCTCACGGTGATGGACGTGCCGCTGGAGGATGCAGAGGCGAAGCTCCTTGTAAGGCCTGACGTGGCTGTTCCGTATGCTAGCCTGGCTGAGGACTTCGAACGGCTCAAGCGGGCGAATGATCGACTCTTCCAGCACCAGAAAGTCTTCATCGAGGGCGACTTGGCTGGAAGGTACTTGGACTCCTACCGTGTCTTCATGGAGCGCAACCATCAGCTCATGCGGTCGATGGGGATGACAGGTGTGGTCGTCCCGTCGGCGTTCCACGCCAATGCAGGTGGAACCGGTGTGCGTCAGCTTTATCTGGAGAAGATGCAGCTCGGCTGCTGCTTCTCTTTCGAGAACAACAAAAGGCTGTTCGAGATCGATTCGCGGATGAAGTTCGCAGTCGTTGTTGCCACCAAGGATCCTGCCGGCACACGCGAGTTCGAGTGCGCTTTCTACTTGCACGACTTGGAATGGCTTTTCGGCGAACGACAGTCATTGCGCTACTCCTTGGACTTCGTGCGAGCGACCGGCGGTGATTATCTGACGATGCTCGAACTCAGGAACTCGAGGGATAGCGAAGTTGCAGCGATCATGTTTGCCAATGGCCGTCCCTTTGGGGCATGGTGCGCCGAGCAGAGCATTCGACTCGGTGCGGAGTGCAACATGCGCACGGACTTCCGCCGCTTTTCGCTGGTTGACTCAGTCACCGACCAGGACCCTCGCGACCCCGAAGTCGCCTCTGGTCTGCGCGCGCGTGGCTACCTGACACTACACGAGGGCAAAACGTTCCATCAGTACGACGACCGCTGGGGTGACCGCCCGCGCTACGTCGTCGCACTTTCTGCCGTGGCCGACAAGGCGGCGTGGTTGAGCGCGGCGAGGCACTTTCGTCTTGCGCTACGCAAGATCGCACGATCACGAGACGAGCGTACGGCAATCTCCACCCTGGTGCCGCCTGGGTATCTGTGTAGCGACAGCGCCTACATGGACCGGACGCCTGGCTCACACTCGATTCCTACTGCGAGTTTGGTGATCGCGACAGTAAACACGTTCTCGTTCGACTTCGCGTTGCGACTTCGCAGCGCAGCTAATGTAAATCTATTCATCGTAAATGGCTGCCCGGTGCCCAAACTCAGTGATGGAGCCAAGCGATTCTGCGCTCACGCTGTGTGTTTGCTCGTGTGCAACCACCAGGGATACGAAGCTCTGTGCGAATGGGAGATCGGTTCTTCTGGAGGAGTCCCCTTCTCCAGCCCCCTGTTAGAAGAAGAACAGGACAGGCTTCGCCTCCGCACCGCAATCGACGCCGTCGTCGCGAACGCATACTGCCTTTCGCGTGAGGATTTCGCTCATGTCCTCTCGACCTTCAGCCACAAGACCTACCCGCAGGCCCCTGAGTTCTGCCTCGCGATGTACGACGAACTCCAGCAGCTCGGCTTCGAGGCTTTCGCTCGGAAACACGACCCCTACTTCGACACCCCGCTGAACGAGTCGCTATCGCAACCCGCGATCGACCTGCCGATTCCCGCTTCAATGGCGCCAGCAGTCGACGCGTCCAAGAAGAAGAGAAAGAGCAAGAACGAGCCCTCCGGCCCCCTCCTCCCCTTCGGTGATGCCGCGACCGCGACGAAAATGGTCCAAGACCCGACAGTCGCCAACCGCGTTGCCCAACCCCACTCGGCCTATACCTCTACCGACCACTTCGCCGGCATCCACCGCCTCTTGAAAGACCGCGGCACCATCACCTCCTCCGACGCCCAGGCCGCAACCGGCCTCGACGCACCAACTGTCCGCCTCCTCCTCAAACGCCTCGTTGCCGAGGGCCACGCCAAGGCGGAGGGCCAGAAGCGTGGAACGCGGTACTCACTAACAGATCCTGACAACATCGATCGCACGCAATGATTCTCCTCCACTTAGCCCCTACTGCTGCAGGAGACCCTCGTGACCTCTGAACTCAAGATCCCTAATCGCTTTGAGTCTCTGGAGGAGACTTTTGGTCAGGGCCTACGCCCGCTCGTAGTCCCCATCGACAGTGATTTGAAAACCCTCGTAAGTCTCCGAGACCGTGCCAGGGTGCAAAGCGCGGGCCTGCTGTGTTTCCTCCTAGGACCATCGGGCATTGGCAAGACGACTGCAGTACACTCTGCTGCTGTCCACATGCCAGAGGCCTTCGCTCCGGTCCTTAGCGTACTCCCCACGGTCCCTATTCGCGACGCGGCTGACTGGGTGAACCGCCATATTCCACCGAGAAATGGCGATAAAGCACTTCTTGTCCTGTTCGACGGACGCGAAGTCTCAGACGATTCGATCGGCTTGCGTCAACTTCTCTCGACGCTCAATCAGCTAGTAAGAACACGCCCTGATGTGCTGCTCTGCTGGCCGACTACCGACCCTGAGTGGCACAACGAGCTTCGAGGCATCGCTGAGAAGGTCGGAGGAGACGGCTTCGCTCCGAAGGAATCCGACATGCAGGTGGCTGGACCGCCTGCCGGTGAATGGCCCACAGTACTCGAACGACTCTTGCTTCAGTTCAGTAAAACGTACGCGGATGTCGGACTTGGCTCCGACATCATCGGAGGATTCTGCGCCAGTGAAAGGACTATTGGCGCCTTCCTTGGTCGCGTTGGTCAAGTCATCGCCGCTCGCGTCACAGAGACAAGAACTGCGCGTCAACTGCCGCAACTCGTTTTTGTTGTCACGTCTAGCGGTGACGTAGTCGGCGAAGCCAATCGGATCAGGAGAGCTGGGATGCAATCGCTTGCCGCCGAGCCGCTATTGGGACACTCCCCTAGGTCTGAAGTGGGCAAGTGGTGGACTGAGCGCAATCGTGATGCCAACTACCACCTCGGCTACATGACGTCTCTCTTTGATGCTCGGCTCGTCACGATGACCGCGAGTGCAGTTGTCTATGCCTGTCTTCATGCTGGTGACACATCATTAGAGGCGCCTGCGACGAATGCCGGCGCGCGGGCCGACAAGGGTAATGCTAAGCGTACAATTGAAAGTTCTGAGCTTTTCAAGTTTCTGAATGGCGAACAGATTGGTGAGTTTACATCAAGCAAGAAGGGAGCCCTGCAGCAATCTACTATTCATGCCTATGCGGCCATACAAGCTCTTTCAAATACGCGGCACAAGGTCATCAACATGGCCCTTTGCAAACTCGTACGCGACCACTTGGCTAGGCTCGAATACTCGGATGGTGACTTTGAGGTTTCTCATGGCGGTAACGTCATCACTGATGCAATCGTTCGCCTGAATAGCAAGACGTTCTTCATCGAGTTTCATCATCTAAGTCAAGGGCAGTGCGTAGCGGCCAGCATGGCTTCATACATCATGGGGAAGCTGCGCACCTACGCTTGGCATCATCAGCTGATACCGAGATGACCCCGCCCAACATGAGTAGGCTCCTACCTCTTTGCCGGGGGCAGGTGAAGAAGGTGTCATGACCCTCAACCCGATCGCCGTCGTCGACCACGTCCTCGACGAGTACCGCAGCTATCTGTTCACCGAGTTCCGTGCCCGGGACGAGAAGCTGCGCGCAGCCTTGGAACAGGCGCTCGACCAGCCGGGGTTCCTGGCGCAGGAGCCGTTCTTCCAGGCGCACCGACTCTTCAAGGCGGGCAAGAAGTGGAGCGAGCTGCGGCTCGATGCCCGGTTGGCGAAGGCGGTGGTGCAGCGAACCGGGCAGGAACGCGCCTACCTGCACCAGAGCCACTCGATCGACCGTCTGCTCGGCGAAGAGGCCGGGCCGTTGGTCGTGACCACCGGCACCGGCTCCGGCAAGTCCGAGTGCTTCCTCCTGCCAGTGATCCAGAACGCGATCGAGGACTCGATCGCGCACAAGCAGGCCGGGCTGACCGCGCTGCTGGTCTACCCGATGAACGCGCTGGCCAACGACCAGGAGGAGCGCATCCGCAGCTATCTGGAGGCGTCGGGCCACACGCACGTGCGGGTCGAGCGCTACGACCGTTCGACCAAGGACGAGAAGCGCCAGCAGATGCGCGAGAAGCCGCCGCACATTCTGCTGACGAACTACATGATGCTGGAGTACCTGCTGGTGCGACCGGCGGATCGCGAGGCTCTGTTCGCCAACCACCGGTGCCGGTTCGTCGTCCTCGACGAAGTGCACACCTACCGCGGCGCGCTCGGTGCGAACATCGCTCTGTTGGTGCGGCGGTTGTTCGCGCACCTGCGGCGCAGCAGGCAGGACTGGAAGGCCGACAACCGAAATGACAAGAAGCGCTTCCCGCAACCCGTGCTGGTGGGCACGTCGGCGACGATCAAGAGCATTGACGAGACCGGACGAAGTGCCGCCGAGGTGAAGCGGCTGCGAGACACGGCGGTGCAGGAATTCCTGGGCCGACTGACGGGGATCGCGGGCGAACAGTTCTTGGTGCTCGGTGAGGAGCTTGAGGATCTTCGCGTGCCAGAAACAGCGCGCTGGCCAGCGCAGCCGGCGGTGGCGACGGTGTCCGATTGGCGCGACGAGAGTCAGCTGCACAAAGCCTTGGCGGCCCTGGCGGGCGGAAAGCAGAGCCAACCCGTCGGCGAACTCGCTTCCCATGCCGCTGTCCTGTTCTGGCTGAACGAAGTTCTGGCGCGCAGGCCGATGTCGGTGGGGCAGCTCGTCGAGCGTGCTATCGCAGATGTGCCGTCACGCAAGGGTGCTGATCCTGCTGCGGTACGGGCCGAGCTGACGTTGGCCCTGCTTGTCGGCACGGTCCTGATCGATGGCGCCCCGGGCACGCTGCGCCTGCGCGCGCACCGGCTCGTGCGCGGCGGCTGGAAGTTCACGCGCTGCATCGATCCTGGGTGCGGGCGGCTCTATGCGTGGGAAGAAGAGAAGTGCGAATGCGGGCGCGACACTGCGCCGCTCTATCTCTGCCGCGGTTGCGGCGCCGACGCGCTCGGGTTCACGACCAAGGGGGCTGATCCGGCAGCGGAGCCATTGAACCCAGGGAGACGACAGGACAACGACTGGCTCCTCTACCGGCGCGATGGCCAACTCGACGAGGACGAGGAGTTCGCCGAGATCAAGCAGATGAAGGGGCGTGAGATCGCCATGGGCACCTTCGACCCGGCGACTCGGCTGTTCGCAGCTGACGACACCAGCTACCCGATGCAGGTCGGACTGGCGCCTGCAGGCAACCGC
>Ga0209488_10000718_pt1 | contig 28102 bp, 20 predicted proteins | sample Rivendell_Oct201_8_FD_188349 | JGI IMG/M metagenome (GOLD analysis project Ga0209488, IMG submission 188349) | Vadose zone soil microbial communities from the Eel River Critical Zone Observatory, Northern California, USA -... | ecosystem: Environmental > Terrestrial > Soil > Vadose zone >...
TAAATCGGCCCCGCGTCCGTTGCTCAGCGTCTGGATATGGACCGTGCGCTTGGTCAAAAACGTCACGCGCACCGGGACAAACTCACCGCGCAGCAATTTAAACGTTCGGCCATCCTCTTGCTGGACCGCCAATTTCGTTGACCCGTCCGGTTTTCCGGGGACAGATGGATCCGAAGACACTTGTGCCGTGACATAGGTCGGATTGGCACGCCCGATGCCAACAAATACCAATAATGCCAAGGCCGCCGTCACCCAAACTCTTGATCGCAACAGACCGCTGCTGGAGATCATAGCGCGCTGCCAATGAAGCAAGACCACGGGCCACTTTCCGCCACCGGTCCGACTACGGTTATCTTGAACATAGAGCGCGCCGCATATCTCGGCGTTATTCACCAGTTTGGACTAGCACTCGACGAACTCACAAATTCATTTGCGGAGACATTGTTCCCGGCGCCGTATCAGAAATCGATCCTGCGCCGCACAAGCGCAGACTTCGTGTTCAGAACGTCCGTGCGTGCATCAAACTCGGCTCCGCGTTGCCCGTGGATCGTCCGCATCGTTAGGCCAGTATTGGGACATGTTGGGAGGGACAGCCGGCCGCTTCGTCCGCACCGTCAGTCGCAGCTTTGAGTTGCTTGGCCCGATAGACGCGCGCGATGAGCCCATCGGGGCCAGAGTGCTGTCTCGCGGGCGGCGTTTCAACTCCTTGACCGGAAGCGTTACGACTTTCGAAGACGTCGAAGTTTGCTCGAAGACGCTTCGCGACGTAAGGTCAGCAGGTCGATCCACGCGAGTTTGAGGTAACCTGTCATTCGAGCTGCCAGAGGACGTGCCGAAGCTTCTTCATTTTTTAAGGCGGCGTTGGTGCCATCGGCCGGCGAACATTTCGACGCAACTCACATCCGCCTTGGCTGCAAGCGCATCAGTGCGCGGCCTCTTTGTTTCCTGAAAGGGAACGCCATGAAACTTCCTCGCCGCACATTCCTGCATCTGGCCGCGGGCGCCGCCGCGCTACCGGCGGTCGTAAGCATTGCGAGGGCCCAATCCTATCCATCGCGGCCGGTGCGCATTGTCGTGGGCTTTGCCCCGGGGGGGCCGAACGACATCAACGCGCGGCTCATTGGCCAATGGTTGTCGGAGCGTTTGAAGCAGCAATTCATTGTCGATAACCGGCCAGGCGCCAGCGGCAATATTGCCATGGAGTCGGTGGTCAAATCACCGCCGGACGGTTACACGCTGGTGATGGTTGCGACCAGCAGCGCGGCCAATGCCACGCTCTATGACAACCTCCCTTTCAATTTCCTCCGCGACATCGCCCCGGTCGGAAGCATCAGCAGCACTTACTATGCCATGTTGGTGCATCCATCGGTCCCAGCCAGGAGCGGGGTCGAACTGCTCGCTTTCGCCAAAGCCAATCCGGACAAGCTCAACATGGCATCACCGGGGAGCGGGACCGGGGCTCATATGGCAAGCGAGCTGTTCAAGATGATGACTGGGATCAGCATGGTCCACATACCTTATCGCGGCTCGGGACCGATGCTGACCGGTCTTCTTGGCGGTCAGGTGCAGTTGGCGTTCGATACGATATTCTCGTCGATCGAGCATATCAGGTCTGGCAGGCTGCGCGCCCTGGGCATATCGACGGCGGTGCGTTCCGAGGTCTTGCCGGATATCCCGACAGTTGCCGAGTTCCTGCCTGGGTACGAAGCGAGCACCTGGTTCGGTATCGGCGCCCCTAAGAACACATCCCCCGCGATTATTGACAAGCTCAACAGGGAGATCAATGCGGGGCTTGCTGATCCCAAGATGAAGGCGCGAATTGCCGACCTCGGCGGCACGGTGCTAGCAGGCTCGCCCGCCGATTTTGGCAAACTCATCGCCAACGACACCGAGAAATGGGGCAAGGTGATCCGGGCAGCCAACATCAAGCCAGAATGACAGGCACGCGCACCGACGTTCCGGAATTCCCGATAGGCGAATGCTGACCGCGCGAAACCGTGTTGCTCCAAGTGGCTGCCTCAGTCTCTCATTTCGGGTTGTCGTCACGCTGGGGATCGATCTTCAAGATCTTGTTCAATTTGCGTCCGTACGGCTGACGGTGCGTCGGATGCCTGCGCGGGACGTTGCTGCGCTAAGCGGCTATCTGGTTTGGAACCGCATGCCTTCAACAATTGTCGCTGAGTGACTCGCAACTGATCGGCATATTCGCCATGTAGAGCAAGGAGAACCAAGTCACGCATATAGCTCGCAGTTGATTGACCTTTGGCCCCCGCCATCACCTTACAAATGCTATAGGTGGCACTGTCGAAGGAGACGTTGTGCCATTTGTTCTCTTTGTCCATAAATCTCCCTGTCTTTGTCATGGTCGCCGCATTTTTCGTCAGCCGATTCGCACCACGCAAAACATCGTCACATTCTAGAGGGCTTGATAGCACCCGCTTTTGCTATGAATCAATAGAATCGTTGTTCGCCGAGGTGCGTAGGCAGCCGCGTTTGAAATCTGATCCCGCCAGGTCTGCTTGTTCGACTGCTACTCGCGATGTTTGCTGGATTGCGCTTGTGCGACGGCGCGCCGTAGACGTTGAAGCAGCTCGCATTTGATCCCGGCCGCCTTGCGCAAAGTTCCCTCATTCCATTCAGACGCGCCCCCGCTTTTTCAAGAACATGACGCCTGCAATAAAATGATTGCTTTTCCGGCACTAGGCGAACGGCGAGTTGCAATTGGCCCGATGGCAAATGGAGGCCCAATCCAATTGACAGCACATCGGCGGCCGCTGAGAATGCGCCGAATGATTGCGCTAAGGGAATAATCCCCTCAAAGGGTCGTAGCCCCTGTCATTTGGGCTCGAGCTCTGAAGCCAGGGAGAGAGCCCACCTTCAGGCGGGTCGTGTTCCTCCCCAAACTTGAGGAGTTACTTATCCGCGCGTTGGCAGGAAAGCGCAATAGTCCCTGGCGGACTCTTTATTTTGTCTTGGGTTCCATGAGTTAATGTGAATCCGGGCTTATTGTTGCGGGAACCGAACTCGTTTGAATGACATTGGTGTCATCAAAAGAGCCTTGGAAAGTATGCAGTAGGCTTAGGTCCCACTTAGAACAATTGAGAGCCGGCCATGCTCGAAAAGAGCGCCGTCGACGCAGAGCTTATACGATCTCTGGGCCTGTCGATCAAAGAACTTGAGCCGCTCTTCGCGGCTGGTGGCGATGTAGCCGAAAAGAAGTTCATGGAATGCTGCTGGTGTCTGTGGAAGGCTAACGGAGCGGAACTGGTAGAGCCTTTTGTGAACGCGGCTTTCGACGACCTGCCGGCGCCCTCGCGTGCCATCCTTTTTCAGCGACTCCTGACGATCGTGTATGTGGCGCAGGAAATCGAGATTAAAAAGGCGAGCGCGGCCGCTTCCGAGTAACCCCCAACGCGGCGCCTCGGTCGGATCGATGCGTCGCGCAATGCTTCTGCACCGCTCTGCAGCGAGGGATCTATCGCGTCAGCACCCTGCGTACCGTCGATTTTCAGTCGTTAGGCTGCGTTTTGAATTTCGAATACCTGCTGTGTTGGCGCCGACACTGCTGACGATCCTGACGAGCGGCCGCGCAGCCGCTTGAACGTCGCTTCTGTCTTGCTAGATAATCGCGGACGCGGAAAAATTCACGTCAAATTGGGAGCGGCATGGTCATGCGAAGGTTTGCACTGGTGGTTGGCGTCATCGCTGGGCTGATCGCGCCGGCGATGGCTCAAAAGGCCGAAGTCGAGGCGGTGAATGTGAGATGGATGGAGTTCTTCAACAAGGGTGATTTCGCCGGTGTGGCGTCACTCTACACCGATGACGCGGCCGCATTGCCTCCGGGTTCCGGTATGGTGAAGGGAAGACCCGCGATCGAGGCCATGTGGAAGAGCATGGCAGAACAAGTCAGCGATCCGAAAGTCACAACTCTCGATGTGAAGCCACTTGGGCAATTTGCGGCACGGGAAATCGGGTCCTTCAGTCTCAAAACCAAAGGTCCGGCACCGCAAGAAGTGACTGGCAAATATGTCGTGATATGGGAGAAGGTCGGAAGCGACTGGAAGCTCGCGATCGATATCTGGAATGACGGCAAGTAGGAACTCGCTGCCTCATCGCACCGACGAGTTTGACGAGCGAAGAGCTTTTTGTGGCCCTCGGTGCACGCGCCTACTTGGCACGAGGCTATTTGGCACGAGGCTACTCGGCACGAAGCTGGCCGGCGCGCAGCATCCAGCGGATACAAGCTTCGGCCAAGGCGGTTGAGATCGAGGCACTTCCCACTGCTTGCTCAGCTGCCTCGCTGCTGAGAGCCCTTGTGCGCCGGCTTACTGGGGCCACCGCGGCGTGGGCACTTCTCATCACCCTTTATTCTTCAACCCGAGGTGGGGGTGCTGTCCCATTCATTGGGGGTTCAGGTGAGAGCAGATAGAGCAGCTGAAAGCACCCACCCGGCGCCGGAATTGCGATATGCGGCATGCTCTATTCTTGCGATCCGTTGTTGCTCTGCTCGCTTTCAGCGCACCTGCCTTTGCGGGGGTAGAATTGCCCACACCTGTCGCAACGGCAGTTGCCTTGCCGTCAACGGTGGCACCTACGGCGCATCCGCGGACGTGTCCCCTGACCCTTGACCGGGAGCGTCTTTTGGCTCCCCTCGCGCGTACCGCCCAGAGGATTGCGGACCGTCTGCCGGTTAAGATTGTCGCCCTGGGCTCCTCTTCGACCTATGGGGTCGGTGCGAGCACAACCGCTGCGTCATATCCAAGCCGGCTTGCGGAGCAACTCGCGCTCGGTCTGCCGGATCAACAGATCACCGTGCTTAACCGCGGGATCAACGGGGAGGAAGCGACCCAGACACTGTCGCGTCTTGACGCCGATGTGATTGCCGAAAGGCCGGATTTGGTTTTGTGGCAGATTGGCACGAACGCATTGCTGCGCAAAATTCCGCTGGAACCCAATTCCTTGCTCGAGGGAATGACTCGGATGAAGAAGATCGGCGCCGATGTCGTGCTGATCGATCCACAGTACGCGCCGCGATTCTTTGCCACACGGGACGCCGAACGCATCGTGTCGATCATTTCCGCTGCTTCCTCGGCCGCGCACGTCGCGATGTTCCATCGTTTCGCCCTCATGCGCCGCTGGCACGAGATCGACCGATTGCCGCTCAAGACCTTCCTGTCCTGGGATGGGTTGCACCTGAACGACTGGGGCTACGCCTGCTTCGCCAAATCGCTCGGCACGGCCATCCTGGAGACGGTGATGGGATCAAAGACAGTCGCGTCAGGATTGCCAACCGCGAGGCGATGATCTGGCAGGCCTCCGCCAAAGCATGGGCCCTCACGTCCCGGTTCGAATTTAGGTGTTAATGGGCGGTGCGCACGCTAATCGCATTATAGTATTATAATACAGTTCGATTCGGGAACAAATTCCTTGTCCCGTCGTTCTCATTGCGGCGGGGAGGCGGGGGAGCAGGAACGATGGATCCTTATCAGTGGTTTTTTTTAGGGATGATGGTGGCATGGAGGCCCGGCCTCGTAGCTCTGGCGCTCATGCTGAGCCGCGCGGAGGATCCTGACCCACAGCAACGTTAGGAGCGCGAGTTGCTGTCCAGTATAAGCTGAGAAAAGTTTAGCTCAGTATAATTTGAGCGGGTCGCCCGCGTCTCACTTCTCAATCGCCAAAGAAGACGAGCTTGCTTGTCACGGCGCGCTCATTTCAATGATCCTGTTTCCGGCGCGGCCTAACAGTGGGCGATTGGCGGCTCATCGTTACGGACGGGGAGCGGCCGAGCATGAAGGAGCAGGTCGAGCACGATATTTGGTACATCGATAATTGGAGCGTCACGTTGGATGTTCAGATTATTCTTAGGACTGCCCTGGAAGTCATTCGGGGGCGAAATGCGTACTAGCAAGCGCGTCACTGTTTGGCCGAGTTCTTTGGCTCATTGCGCTTTGGTCTAAATAAGACTGGACGGCGTTTGGTGATCACAGCCAATTGACTCGCGTGGATCGTGTTGCGGGGATGTCGCTATTCTCCCTGATCATCTCTGACGAGGAGTTGAGCGGTGACCCGGCAAGGACGCGGAGTTCGTGGCCATCCTTAAAAGTGAGCCGCAGGGTCGCATCTGGTCGAGACGACGCGGTTGCCGGATCTAAATCAAATCCGTTACGAGCCCGTCCTCTTGCCGAGCTGCTCCTCAACGCTCGCAGCGAAGACCGAAAATCCTGTGAGGATAGCGGCGACCGCCAATAGAAATCCGCCGGCTGGAAGATCAAGGCCCCAGTCGAAGATCACCTGAATGCCTGTAGCCGCACGGATTGCTGGCGGTTCATCAAAACCCGCAAGGGCAAGCACTCTTGAAATCGGAAAGGAACTCCACTCGCCGGTCAATATCCATGCTCGTGCTTGCCAGCTGAGAATAATCGCCGCCAGGACCAACGTTACAAACGTACAAGCAAGCGCCGCGACCTTCAAAAATGTTGCCGCCAAGGCGGTCTTCGCGTCAACAAAGGCTTTCTTCGCGTCACCATGTGCCGCTTCCCGAGCGGAAAAGAACACCATCATTGCCTCCGTTGGGGCACTCTCAAATGGGCACAGGCGCTCTCTTTGACGCTGACAAACAATCGAATACCAAAGCGGTCATGTTTGTGAGCAGTTCCGCCCTATTCTTGGGACTTGCTCACGCCCCTCGAATCGCCGGTATTATGTTCATGAGCACCATACCTGGTGGGTTACACGGCGGGAACTGAATACCGCGGGCTCATGTGGATGACTTACCCCGCCAGCGTTCTGCCCAACGCTCAAGGTCTCCGGGCTTGTGCGGCTGAGTCCAACGGGCCGTCGCTAGTTAAAGACAACGCTCGTTTGAGAGCAGCGCGCCCGGATCCCCGTTAAGGCGTTCAGCACTCGGCGGAGAATATCATAATACCAAAAGAAATATCATCCGTGATAGGAGCCACAGCAAGACCCCGCTCCATAGCGTCGTTGCTGAGATCGCAAACGCGATGACAAGCGCTGGCCATAGCGGACGGCGCGGCATCTCTTCTGCCACCCGGCCGGTTTCAAGTGCTTGGCTGCGATCGCGAACTGTGATGTCCATGGCAAAATAGCGCCGCCCGACGAAACCACCGATCGGTATGAGTTGAACTCTTCTATCCAAAATGGAATTGCTCAACATCCGAATCGCTGGACGGTACTCTCACACAAGATCTGCCAGAACGAAATTGTAATTCGCTTGGACGACCCCTTATCGAAATGACCGCCAATGTGATTTCTGCACGGTGTTGCCGTTGCGCCTCACTGCCGTACCAAGTGCGCTTGCTTAGAGATAGCCCAGCAATGCTCACAATATGTCCACTTTGGCCCGCATGAATGGGTCAGGGGGAACGAATGGGGCCTTTATTCGCGCGAGTTAATGCCGCCTCGATGGCGACATTCCTAAAGATTGCGGCGCGCATTTCGGCGATCGGAACCTTTATTTTGGCTGGGCTGATTGTTGGCTGGCAAGTGACATCGTGGATTAGGACTGACGAGTGGGATCCCCTTCCGATCTCAAGAGCGCTTTCCCTCGCACAGCTTGAGCGTGCAGCGATCTATGTGACCGCAAGCGCAACTGCCTCTCCGCCCTCGTTAGACGCCCAAACGATATCTGACTGGTTTCTCGATCTTCCGGCAGGCGGATTTCTATTGGCAGTAGCCGCGGTGCTTTTGGGATTCTCGGTTATCGGGGCGTTTATAGAGAAGCAATTTGCCACACCGGACAAATAGTGCGTCGTTTGTTCAGTTGCGGAGTTGATCGCCTACACCAAGCAAACCCCGTAAGGTCAATTTCGGAAAGCCAGGCGTAGAGTGCTCGGGCCATCGCGGCACCCGCGCCTGGCCGGAATAATCGTGGTCGTACGGTGCCCGCCAGATGGACCAGTCGCGGAAAAGCAACGCCTTCATCGGCAGGCCGATCGAGCGCATCGAGGATATGCGGTTGCTGCGCGGGCGCGGTCAATATGTCGGCGACCTTGCGGCTGATGGCGCGTTGCATGCTGTGGTCCTGCGCAGCGGCGTCGCCCACGGGCTGATCCGGCGCATCGACACTTCAGGTGCGCTCGCGCAGCCAGGGGTGCATGCGGTCATCACCGCGCAAGACATTGCGCAAGCGCTGGCACCGATCCCGGTGATCCCGATGCGGCAAGAGCCGACGCCGCAGCTCAAACCATACGAGCAACCGGTCATCGCTCACGGAAAGGTACGCTATGTCGGCGAGCCCCTAGCCCTCGTGGTGGCCGAGAGCGCCGCGATCGCCGAAGACGCGCTCGATCATATCGACGTTGACATCGAGCCGCTTACTGCGGTCGCCGATCGCGACACGGCGCGCTCGAACCGAAGCATCCTGTTCGATGCGACCGGAACCAATCTTGCCATAACCGTAATGGCGATCCGTGGCGATGCCGATGCTGCATTTGAGCGCGCGGCCTATGTCCGGCGTGAGCGCTTTACGGTGCAACGGCATGCAGCCGTGCCGATGGAGCCGCGCGGACTTCTGGCCGAATGGGACGCCATCAAGCAGCGGATGACGTTGTCGGGGGCCGCCAAGGTGCCGTTCAACAATCGGCGGATATTGGCAAAGATGCTGGCACTGCCGGAAGCCTCCGTTCGCCTCGTCGAATGCGATGTCGGCGGCGGATTTGGCGCGCGCGGGGAATTCTATCCGGAGGACTTTCTCATTCCCTTTGCGGCGCGGCTCCTGAACCGGCCGGTGATGTGGACCGAAGACCGGCGCGAGAACCTGCTCGCCACCAACCACGCGCGCGATGCCGAATGCGAGCTTGAGATCGCCTGCACGCGCGATGGCCGCATTCTCGCCCTGCGTGGCCAAGCCTTTACCGACGTCGGCGCCTATTTGCGAACGGTCGGAGCGACGGCTTCGCGCAATATTGCACAGGTCATGTCAGGTCCCTACCGCATTCCCGATATCCGGATCGACGTGTCGTTGCTCGTCACCAACAAGACTCCTTCGGGGACCTACCGGGCGCCCGGTCGCTATGAGGCCGATTTCTTTCGCGAGCGGCTTTTTGACATTGTGGCGCGAGATCTAAACATGGATCGCGTGGAGTTTCGCCGGCGCAACCTGATCGCCGAGGCGGACATGCCTTATCGGCTCGCCAAGATTGTCAATCTCGACATCGAAACCGAGTGCGACAGCGGCGACTACCAGATCACGCTTGACCGGTGCCTGAAGGAAATTGCCTGGACCGAGGCGCTCAAGTTTCAAGGCCGCCTGATCGACGGCTACTATCGGGGCGTCGCGGTCGGCTGCTATCTCGAAGGGGGCGCGTCGGGCCCCAAGGAGACGGCGCGGCTCGTGCTTGAAGCCGATGCTTCAGTGTCGGTTTATGTTGGGTCCTCGTCGGTCGGCCAAGGTCTGGAGACGGTCTGCGCTCAGATCGCGGCCGACGCGCTTGAAGTTCCGATCGATCGCATCCGCGGAGTCTTCCACGGCTCGACCGACTACGTCAGCGAAGGCGTTGGCTCCTTCAGCTCGCGCTCGGTCGTGATGGGCGGCTCCGCGATCCTGGTCGCGGCCGAGCGGCTGCGGGACGCGCTGAAGGCGGTTGCAGCGGAGCGTTTGGGCTGCGCCAAAGAAGATGTGACGATCGATGATGCGGAAGTCGTTGGCCCGGACCGAACAGCGTTGCCGCTGCGCGACTTCGCAGGCATCTCGGCAGAGGGTGTGTTTGCGAGCAGCAAGCGCACCTATAGCTATGGAGCGCATGCCGCCCATGTCGCGGTTGACCCGAAGACCGGTCACGTGCGGCTCATCGACTATGTGGCGGTGGAGGATGTCGGTCGCATCATCAACCCGCTGACGCTCCACGGCCAATGTATCGGGGCCGTCGTGCAGGGTCTTGGCGGCGCGTTTCTCGAACACTTCATCTACGACGAGCAGGGTCAATTGCTGACCGGCTCGCTCGCCGACTATCTGATGCCGACCGCAAGCGACTTTCCAAACATTCGCGCCATTGCGCTCGAGGACAAGCCCTCGCCCAACAACCCACTGGGCGCCAAAGGCGCCGGCGAAGGCGGGGTCATTCCGGTCGGCGGGGTGATCGCGAATGCGGTTGCGGCAGCGCTCGCGCCGCTCGGTATCGAGCCGCGCGATCTTCCGCTCTCGCCGGAGCGGGTGTGGCAGCTCATCAATGCAGCCAAGACTCTAACTCAGACGACCTGGTCGATCGTGTCGTCGAGTTGACCGATTGAGCAGCGCGATGTTAGCTAATGAAGCGCCTTCGCTGAATTGCCGTTCGAAGGGAATGCGTACATGAAAATGCCCCCCTTCGACTACGCGTGTCCGGCGACGCTTGCCGAGGCAATCGCTTTGCTGTCCACACATGACGGCGACGCCAAGGTGCTGGCCGGCGGGCAGAGCCTGGTGCCGATCCTGGCCTTCCGGCTTGCGGCACCGAAGCTGCTCGTTGATCTGCGCAGGCTCACCGAGCTGCGCACCATCAAGATCAACCCGGACGGCGTCGCCCTCGGGGCCATGGTGCGCTGGTGCGACATCGAAAGCGACAAACGCTTGCGCACGGCGCATCCGCTTCTGGTCGCCGCGGTCGCACACGTGGCGCACTACCAGATTCGCAATCGCGGCACTGTCGGTGGCAGTATCGCTCACGCCGATCCGGCGGCCGAAATGCCGGGCATTGCGATGACCTGCGAGGCCGAGATCGTGGCGACGGGCAAAGCAGGCCCGCGTACGATCAAGGCCGCGGACTTCTTCCAAGGCGCGCTCACGACCGCGCTCATGGCCGATGAGATCATCGTTGAAATTCGTTTGCCGGCGTGGCCGGCCGGACGGCGCTGGGGCTTTCAGGAATTCGCGCGGCGGCGTGGCGATTTTGCGCTGGCGGCAGCAGCCCTCTTCTATGACACGGCCGCGGGCGGCAAGGCGACCAATGCCCATGTCGGCGTGATCGGCGTTGCCGACCGGCCGCTGCGGCTGCCGAGCGTCGAGGCTGTGCTCAACGGCGCGACCATCGATGCCGCCACCATCGCCAAGGCTGAGGCCGCGACGACAGCCGCCGTCGATCCCGACAGTGACATTCATGCCAGCGGCGCCTACCGCAAGGCGCTCGTCGGCACCATGGTCGAACGCGCTCTCAAGATGGCGGCGGAGCAGACTCCATGAGGGCTCGCTTCGAGGTCAACGGTCGTGAGGTCGAGGTTGCGGTCGAACCGCGCCTGACGCTCGCCGATTGCCTGCGCCATCATCTGCGGTTGACCGGTACGCATATCGGCTGCGAGCACGGGGTTTGCGGTGCCTGCACGGTGCTGGTCGATGGCAAGGCGGTTCGCAGCTGTCTGATGCTGGCGGTGCAGGCCGAAGGCAGCAAAGTCGTCACGGTCGAAGGGCTGTCGAACGATGAGGGCCTAACGCCCCTGCAGGCGAGCTTCCGCAAGCACGGCGCGTTGCAATGCGGCTTCTGTACGCCGGGCATGATCACCACGGCACATGCGCTGCTCACCGAAGAGCCTGATTGCGATGCCGATCGCGTGCGCGAGGTGCTCTCGGGAAATCTCTGCCGCTGCACCGGCTATGTGTCGATCGTCGAGGCCGTGCTCGATGCGCGCGCCGCCTATAAGGGCGACGCGCAATGAAGAACACGTACATCGGCGCGCCGATGGAGCGTCGCGAAGATATGCGCTTTCTGCGCGGACGCGGAGAATATGTCGATGATCTCGAGGTCGAGGGCCTGCTCTATGCGGTGATCCTGCGCAGCTCCGTTGCCCATGGCCACATTGCTTCGCTTGACAGCTCGGCCGCATTGAAGTGCGCCGGTGTGCACGCGGTCATCACCGCCAAGGATATGCCGGGTGGCGTGCCGATCATCCCGATGCGGCTGCAGCCGCTGCCGGAATTCAAACCCTACGAGCAGCCGGTGCTGGCGCATGACAAGGTGCGCTATGTCGGCGAGCCCGTGGCGGTCGTGCTGGCGGAGAGCGTTGCGGTCGCTGAGGATGCGCTCGAGGCGATCGCGCTCGACATCGAGCCGTTGCCCGCAATCTCTGACTACGTGACGGCTGCGCAGAACGGATCCCTTTTGTTCGAGTCAACCGGCACCAACGGCTCGTTGGTTTTCCACGCGCGCAAAGGTGACGCCGATGCGGCTTTTCGAGACGCGCCCTATACGCGACGGGAGCGCCTCGCGACCGGGCGGCACTATGGGCTCACCATGGAGCCGCGCGGCGTCTTGGCACAGTGGAATCCCGAAACGGGCCGGCTCACCATATCCGGTGCCGCCAAGGTGCCGTTCTTCAATCGGCGCATCCTCGCCAAGCAGATTGGGCTCCCCGAGACGGCGATCGACATGATCGAGAACGACGTCGGCGGCGGCTACGGCGCGCGCGGCGAGTTCTATCCGGAAGACTTTCTCATTCCCTTTGCGGCGCGCTACATCAACCGGCCGGTGAAATGGACCGAGGACCGGCGCGAAAATCTCATGGCCATGAATCACGCGCGCGAAGCGGTGGCCGATATCGAGATCGCCTGCGCGCGCGATGGAACGATCCTCGCTCTGCGCGGCGACATCCACAACGACATGGGCGCCTATATGCGCACCAACGGGGCGGTCGGCGCCCGCAATGTCTGCCAATTCCTGGCCGGGCCCTATCGCGTGCCGCACGTCGAGCTCGACTCCCATCTTTGGATGACCAACAAGACACCGGTCGGCACCTATCGCGGGCCGGGCCGCTTCGAGTCGAACTTTTTTCTGGAGCGCCTGATCGACATGGTTGCGGCCGATCTCGGCATCGACCGCGTGGAATTCCGTCGGCGCAATCTCGTATCGCAGGCCGAGCAGCCCTATCCGATTGCGCATGTGCAGCCGACTGACGCCAAGGACCAATACGACAGCGGCGACTATCGGATTGCGTTCGAGCAATGCCTTGAGGAAATCGGCTGGTATGACAAGGCGAAGCTCTGCGGCCGATTGACCGACGGTCGCTATCACGGTCTCGGCGTTTCCTGTTTCATCGAGGGCGGCGCCGCCGGCCCGAAGGAGACGGCGCGGCTTGAAATCAACGATGACGGGACATTTTCGGTCTATCTCGGCACCACCTCCGTGGGCCAAGGCGTCGAGACGATCTTCGCGCAGATCGCGGCTGACGCACTCGAAGTGCCGATCGAGCGCATTCGCCATGTCCACCACGGATCAACCCACTACGTGAGCGAGGGCTTCGGAGCCTATCATTCGCGCTCGACCGTCATGGGAGGGTCGGCGCTGCTCGATGCAACCAAGAATTTGCACGCTGCCATCCGCGCGGCTGGTGCGAAGCGGTTCGGTTGCGATGCGTCCGCGATTGCGATCGACGGGGACAAGATGTCTTCCTCCGATGGCCGCACATTTGCGCTGCGCGAGCTCGCCGGTCTGAGTGCCGAAGGCACGTTCCACAATCATCACCACACTTACAGCTACGGCACACATGCGGCGTATGTCGCAGTCGATCCGAAGATCGGCCGGATCGAGATCATCGACTATGTCGTGGTTCAGGATGTGGGCCGCGTCATCAATCCGCTGACGCTGCGGGGCCAGGTGATCGGTGCTGTGGTGCAAGGGCTCGGCGGCGCCTGCCTCGAGCATCTGCAATATGACGACGAGGGCCAGTTCCTCACCGGTTCGCTCGCCGACTATCTCTTGCCGACCGCTTCAGACTTTCCGAACGTGCGCTGCGTGATCACGGAAGACTATCCGTCGCCGAACAATCCGCTGGGTGCAAAGGGCGCGGGCGAGGGCGGCATCATTGCCGCCGGCGGCGCGCTCGCGAATGCGGTGGCTCATGCCTTGGCCCCATTCGGTGCCGAGCCGCGAACGCTTCCCCTGACGCCGAGCAAGGTCTGGGAGCTTGTTGGGCGCAAGGAGGTGTAGCGCTCGGCTCGGGCCGCGGGAGCGCAAGCGCACACATGGAACACGCCACGAAAAACGCGTAGGATGGCTGTGCCGGAATGAACGTACGTAGCTCGCGTCGTATGCGCGAGCTGTGTTCATGGGGTTCGACATGCACCGTCGCATTCTCGCCATCGCTGTCGCTGCCGTTGGATTGAGCCTTTCACAAATTGCCTCCGCTGCCGACTGGCCGACCAAACCGGTGCGGATCATTTCGCCGACCAGCCCCGGCGGCGTATCCGATACCTTTGCGCGAATGCTGGCGGAGGGTTTCGGCGACATGTTTGGCCAGCGTTTCTATGTCGAAAACCGCGTCGGTGCCGGCGGCCTGATCGGCGTCGCGACGGCGGCCAGTGCAGAACCGGACGGCTCGACCCTCGTGATCTCCGGGATTGCCTACACGGTCATCGCACCGGCTGCATCGCCCAATCCCGGCTTCCATCCGATGCGCGATCTCACCCACGTCGCCTATCTCGGAGGACCGCCCATCGTCTTCGTTGTCAATCCTTCGATTGGCGTGCGCTCGCTCGCGGAGCTTGCCGAATACGCGCGACGCACCGGCACCTTGAACTATGGATCACCGGGTGTCGGAACGCTTGGCCATTTCATTGCCGAGCGGTTTGCGCGCGAGGCCAAAGTTCCGATGCAGCACATTCCAAACCGTGGCGGGTCGACTGCGATGATGGATCTCGTGGCCGGCACCGTGGGTTTGGTGTCGACCGCCTGGAGCTCGGCCCTTGGGCAGATCCGGGGCGGCCAAGTCATTCCGATCGCGGTCTCATCGGAGGCGCGGTTGGCCGAGGCGCCGCAGGTCCCGACGCTCAAGGAGCTCGGCTATCCAAACCTCGCCACCTCGACCTGGTTTGGTCTCTCTGGACCCGCCAAGATGCCGCGCGACGTCGTCGAGAAGGTCAATCACGCTGTGTCCGACGTGCTCCGCCGCCCGGCCGTGCGCGAGCGAATCCAACGCGACGCGATCGAGATCAAGACGATGAGCCCAGAGGAATACACCGATTTCATGGCGAGCGAATTGCAGTCCTGGGGACCATTGGCCAAGCAGTTGGCGCCGCAGAATTGAAGCAGACCTGGAGTTACCAGCGCTGCACGGTTTCCATCGTAGCAAGCAATGAACCCGCTTGGTTGATTGTGGCCGGCTATTTTCAATGACTTAGATGCAAAGCGAAGGGCAGTATGTGTGGCTGCAAGCATCGGCATTCTGCCTTCACCCCATGGAGAGGAGGAAAGTGGCCGCCTGGCCGACCAAGCGCGATCGGTGCTGTCGTGCCCGCACGAGTGATGCGCGAGGCAATTCTCATTTTGTGACATCGGTGAAGTATCGCAGGTCCGGGGCTGGCTGCCCTTTATGGGCTGGCATCAGGAACCCGTCGCTGCTGGTGTAGTAGACCTTGTCCCCAATTCGGACGTGTGGGTTGTTCTCCGCACAGATCGACTCGCCCCACCAGATCGGTCCTTTGTTGGCTGCGCGGCGATAGGTCTTTGTAATGGTCCAAGGGCGGGTCAGCGCGTTGTCGATGACGGTGATCTCGTTGTGAATGGTGTTCGGGTTGTTCTTATCAATTAAGATGCGTTCCTTGACCACGGTGTTGTTATCCTCGTGCAATGGGATGCCGGTGGAGTCAAAGGTGCGTGGGCCCTTCAGATAGCGAGTTTCGACGAGAAGCGTATCGTATTTGCCGTCGCCGTCCGTGTCCTCCCAGTGACCGATCGAGTGCCCGCGGAAGGCTGGCTCGACCTCGCCCTCCTTGGGCCACGCGCGTCCGTCGGTATAGATGCGACGCGAATCATGGATGTGCTCGATCAGCATGTATACCGTTTGCGGAGTGATGATGATTTCCATCGGCTCATAGACGCTCGCTTGCCGGGGCATACCGGGCGGAAGACAGGTTAGGGTAGGGGAGCCACCGGTTGAGTGGTCGCGCTTATTGGCCTCCCATATGGCCTGATATTCCGGCGTGAGTGGCGGGTTGCTTGGCCAGCGATTGCCAGTCCCGTGCCATTCGCCGCTCAGATCGGGGTATTTTGAATCGTCGAAAGCCAGCGCGCCGGTGTTGATCATGCCGAGCAGCGTTGCAGCAAGCGTTAGCATTTTCATGCCGGTTCGCCGGTCCATGTTGTTCTCCTGCGTGCCTGAGATGCGGTCCCACAATGGCAATGTAGTCGCGAGCCTGCTGTTAGGCATCGTCCTGAAAATACCAAATCAGCACTGACCGTGCCACTATTCCATTGCGCCCGTGCTCAAGGGGCAATGCCGCTCTTGGCGTGCCGTGAAGTGATCCAGCCCCTCGAATTCCGGTTAGCCTCTGGAGGGAATAGCGGAATTTATTTGGGCTTGAACCCTTTAGTGGGCGGGAGGGACGAAACCGAGTATGGTCTGAGTGGGGAACCGGATTGTTCTCCGGGCGAAATCGCATCTTTCCCCGAGATACAGGGAGGACATCATGACCGTTTCACGCTTCACTGCCGCTGGCGGTGCACTCCTGCTAACATTGGTCGGCTCACCAACGATCGCCGACGTCATTTCCGATTGGAGCACTGCCGTTGCGCCGCCGCCGGCCGAGCTAAAGGAAGTCACGGTTGATGCTTCGACTACGGCGCTGCTGCTTCTCGATATCATGAAAGGCAACTGCGGCGCGCGCCCGCGCTGCGTCGCGGCGGTGCCGAACATCAAACGGCTGCATGATCAGGCGCGCGCGCACAACATGGTGGTGTGGTACAGCCTCGTCGGCTCGGAGGGCAAGGCGACACCCGAGGACATCATGGACTCCGCGATCAAACCGCGGCCCGGCGAATGGTATCGCCAGTCCGGGCCTGACAAATTCCTGGGCTCCACCCTGCAGCCCACGCTCAGGCAAGCCGGCATCAAAACTGCGATCATCTGCGGCAACTCGTTCCAGGGGGCGACCGTTGGCACCGCTTCGGGCGCGGCGCAGCGTGGCTACCAGGTGATCCTTCCGGTCGATTGCTCGGCGGGCGAGGACATCTATCGCGAGCAATACGCGACGTTCCATCTCGCCAAGGGCGGCCCGGTTATTGTTACGAGCAAGGTGACGACGACCCGGAGCACGATGATCAAATTCTAGCGGGCGGGTTTGCCGGCGGGATGGAAAAATATCCTGCGAGCTGGTTAGAGGCTGCCTGTTAGGCAAACGCCCCAAAGGTTGCCCGGACAGCCGCAGGGTCGACTACTTCTTATTCGTAGTGACGCTTTTACCGGCTTCGATCGCGTTTACAGCACGCGCGATCACGTCTGGTGGACTGGCAAGGATCCGATCGATCAGCCTCTCGATCTGCTCGCCCCCCATGAATGCGGTTTCAAGATTCTGCTTTTTGGCGTCGGCGAGAAATTCGGGGTCCTTCATCACGGCTTCGAAGGCTTGGCGAAGCACCGCCACGCGCTCCGGCGGGGTGCCGGGCGGCGCCACGATCGGATAGGCCATGTCCTGCCGCGCGAAGATCAGTTCCAGCACGCCCCGATCGGAATCGCTCTTGGCGAAGTCCGTCACCAGCGGCGCAGGATCCATGCCTGGATGCCGCTTCAGCCCAAGCTGCATGATCACGTTAATCTGCTTGTTCGTAATCCACTCCGGCCGGCTGGCGAGGATACCACTCCACGAGACGCCGGCAGTCCCGTCGGCTTCCTGGCGCTCGACCGCCAACAGGAAGTCCGCAGCGCCGGGATAACCGGTCACGACCTTCATCTTGGTGCCCAGCACGCCGTTGAGGATGTAGGGGAAGATGACACTGTCGGCCCCGGAGCCGGTGCCGGCTACGACCATTTCACTCTTCCGGAGATCGTCGATCGTCTTGAACGGCCGAGTGTGCCAGGACAGCACCAGGCTCACGTCCGATGATATGCTGCCGATCCAGTTGAACTTGCGTGCTTCGAACTGGATGCCGGTCATGTCGAGCAGCGGCTGCATGGCAAGCCCGCGGGCGAACATGCCGATGGTGGTGCCGTCCTTGGGCGCCTGGTTGTAGATGAAGTTGGCAGACCGCAGAGTGCCGGCACCGGTCATGTTTTGAACGACGACGTTGGGCTTGCCGGGCAGGTGCTTGCCGAGATGGCGTGCGAAGGTGCGCGTGTAGATGTCGTAGGTCGCGCCAGGTGAAAATCCGACAACCATCGTGATCTGCTGTGCGCGTGCGGAGGTGCAGACGAGGACAGATGCGGTGAGAATGATAACCGCTGTTGCTTTGTTCATGCGAACCCCCGTTGGTTTGCCAACATCTTATCCTGCTTTCTGGCAGGGACTCAAACCTTCTCGAAATTCTGATTTGCACCTGAGCGCATTCGTCTCAGCGCGACGGTAGTGGGCTCAACAGGTGGGCTCAACAGGCGGGTGCAATCTGGGATCATGCGATCTGGGACCATGCGAGTTGCCTATGTCATGCCCCTTTCGTATCATTGCCTCAGCCTGCTTTCGGCCCCGGAGATTTCGCATGAAGAAACTCACATTGGAAAACACCCAGCCTTTCCAAGGCCTGCCGGAACTCGTGGCCTACGACGAGGGCCTGTTCGAAAAGGAGGGACTTCAGATCGAGTGGGCAGATCGCCACAAGGGTGCCAATGCGGAGCGTGTGGCCACCAACATCATCACTCCGAAGGGACTCGATCCTTTCCTGACTCATGGCAAGATGCTCGAGGACGGCAAGGCCGATATGTACAATGCCTGCGAGTGGGGCAATTACTGCCGCGTCGAGGAAACCGGCAAGGGAAGCCGCCAGGTCGGCCGCCGCGCCATCGTCGCTTATGCGGCGATCGTCGTCGGTCCCAAATCCTCCATCTACACGCCGCAACAGCTCGCTGACGTTGCGGTTGGCGTGCCGTTTTACTTTGGGAGCCACTACGTCGCCCTGCATCTGCTCCAGGGCTTCCTGCCGCGCGACAAAGTGAAGCTCTGCAGCGCGCCGTCGCGTTCCTATTTCCGCCTGCAGGCCCTGTTGGCCGGCGAGGTCCAGGCGACCACCCTGACCGAGCCGCACATATCGCTCGCCGAGAAGCTCGGGTGCCGCATCGTCTGCTCTTCATTCTTTCATGGCACCGAAGTCGCTTCCGATCGTGTCGATGCCGAGACGTACGGCGCGTTTAACCGGGCGGTGCGGGAAGCCGTCAGACGGATCAACGCCAACAAGTCAGCCTACATGCACTACTTCATCGACTATCACGTGAAGCGTGGAGAGACTGATGTGGCCTTGCTCAAAGTCTCGGATTTGCGCGAAAGCCGCCTCGTTGTAACCGATCCATCTCCCATTCCTGCACACGAGCTGCAGCGCACCGCCGACTGGCTGAAGAGCTGGGGCATGCTTGAAAAGACCGAGGCACCCGCTGCGCTCGTCAACGACGAGGTGCAGCGTCACGCGCACGTCGCGGCTGAATAGGGAGAGAGCGACAAACGCTCGCTGTTGTCGGCCTAGAAACCTTTCGGCAAGTCCTTCGCCCACTTTGTGCGCAGGCGATCGTCAAGCGCCTTGCTCGATCGGGCGATTTTCGGAAAGCTCTTCTTGCGCCGCCACGGGATGCAGGCGTCGATCACGACGCGCGAGTTGCGCCGGTCGGATTCCGTGTCGTAGCACATCGGATCGAGCGCCGAACTCCAGCCGCCGTGGATGATATCCACCTGATCGCGCGGATCGCAGCGTGTGCTCATTGCCCAGATCACATCGCTGATATTGGTCGGATCGATGTCGTCATCTACGACGATGGTCCAGCGGTTGTTGTAGGCGCCCGCGTGGCAGTGCGACGCGACCATAGCCGCCTGCTTGGAATGGCCGCCATAGAGCGTCTTGACGGAGATCACCAGCATAAAGCGGCCGCCGCCGGCCTCATGAGCCCAGACGCCCTTCACTTCGGGGATGCCGGATGCCTCAAGCTGGTTCCAGACCGCGCCGCTGCGGTATGCACTGAAATAGAAGGTGTTGTCGTTCGGCGGTACCGCCGGGATGGCGCCCACCAGTATCGGGTTGTCGCGATACATGAGGGTGTCGATCCGGATAGCGGGCTCCAGATCGCTGCCGCTGGCATAGTAACCCGTCCATTCGCCGAGCGGCCCTTCCTTGATCTTGTCGTCAGGATGAATGAGCCCCTCGAAGGCGATCTCCGAATTTGCCGGGACTGGCAGGCCAGTCTTCGGCATGTTGAGGACTTCGATCGGCTCGCCGAGGAGGCCGCCAGCGGCCTCCAACTCGTTCTTGCCGTAGGGAATCTCGATGCCGCCCAGCATGACCAGGGCAGGATGCATGCCGGCGACCACCGCGACCGGACATGGCTGGCCGCGTTCGTGGTACTTGCGCATGATGACGAGGCCGTGCTTGCCGGGCGACATCATCACCGACGCGACTTCGGGCTTGTGCGACTGCACGCGGTAGGTGCCGTAGTTCACCCAACCGGAGTCAGGGTCCTTCATCACGACAAGACAGCCGGTGCCGATATAGGGTCCGCCATCATGTTCGTGCCAGATCGGGGTCGGGATTTTCTCGATGTTGACGTCCTTGCCTTCGAACACGTTGTCAAGCAGTGGTCCGCCATTGACCACTTTCGTCGGGTGCGACGGTGCGTCCTTGAAATAGGTGCGCCACCACTGGATCTGCGCCATTTCGCTGCTGTCCGGTGGCAGGCCGAGCGCGATATTCACGCGCGGTGTGGAGGTGAGAATGTTAGCGATGACGCGGTGGCCCTTCGGAAAACCAGCAACGTCGTCGAACATCACCGCCGGATTGCCCATCTTCCTCATATAGATATCGACGATGCCGCCGATTTCCTCCTTCGGCTCAGCACCCTTGATGATTTTCAGTTCGCCGGCGGCTTTGACGGCTTCGATCCAATCCCGCAGGTCCTTGTTGGGCATGTCCGCCACGCTCCAGATCAGTTCGATTCCAGTCCGACCGCCTTGACCAGGCCGGCGTTCACCTCGACTTCCCGCTTAAACTGGTTGGCAAAGGCCTGCGCCGTCATCGGTGTCGGGGAGCCACCCATGCTTTTGAGGCGATCGCGCACGCTTTGCGTCTCCAGCGCCTTGAGGACCTCACGATTCAAACGATCCACAATCGCGCGCGGCGTCGCGGCCGGCGCGAATGCGCCGACCCAGAACTCGTAGTCGGAATTGGCGAAGCCTGCTTCGGTTGTCGTCGGCACGTGCGGCAGTGTGATCCCGCGAGTGCTACTGGCAACCGCCAGTGCCTGAAGCTTTCCGCCCTCGATCGAAGACATCGCAGGCGCGACGGGCGACATGTAGAAATCTAGCCGGCCGGCCATCACCTCGGTGAGCACCTCGGGTGCGCCCCGGAAGGGGACGTAAAGTCCCTCAAACCCCGCAGCCAGACGGAAGCGTTCCGCAGCAAGATGCGTCGAGTCACCACGTCCGCCCGAACCATAGGTGAATGAGCCTGGCTTTGCCTTTGCTGCCGAAACGAAATCGTTGACCGTCTTATAGCCCTTGGCCGGGTTGACGACCATCACCAGGGGCACGTTCGCCAGGAGTCCAATGGCGGCCAGATCACTTTGCACGTTGACCGAGATGTTCGTCACCGTCGAGGGCACCACGGCGAGCGCGGATCCCGCGGCCAGGATCGTGTAGCCGTCCGCCTCGGCCTTGGCGACCGCGCCAGCAGCCAACGTCTGCGACGCACCCGATCGGTTCTCGATGACGAACGTCTGGCCGATCTGCTTGGAGACTTGCTCAAAGACCAATCTTGAGACGAGGTCGATGGCGCTACCGGGCGTGAGCGCGACCAGCACGCGGATCGGTTGCCGCATCGGCCATTCCTGGGCATGAGAGGAAGCCGTGCCGAGACCTGTCGCGAGGACACTCGCAAATGCGCTCAAGGCGAAGAGCCGCCATTTATGCACGTTCTGCCTCCCACAAATAGAGCAAGCCTCGACCAACGACCGATAGTCTAGAGTGTGTGCTGCGAAATCAAGCTCGCGGCGGTGTCGCAGCGCGGGCCTTGCGTTTGCGGGCAGCAAGTTTCACCGCTTCGATGATCTCGGGATAAGCCGCGCAACGGCAGAGATTGCCGGTCAAATAATGTTTGATCTGGTTGTCAGTCGGCTCCGGATGTCGGTCCAGCAACTGGCCCGCCATGATGATGAATCCGGACGTGCAGTAGCCGCATTGAAACGCGCCGGTTTCGATGAACGCCTCCTGCTCGGGGGTAAGTTGATCGGAGGCATCAAATCCCTCGATGGTTGCCACGTCCGCGCCATCGACGAATGACGCCAGATATAGACACCCGGACACGGCGCGCCCATTCACGAGCACGGTGCAGCAGCCGCAGAGTCCCTGGCCGCAGGATTCGCGCGCGCCGGTGAGACCGAAGTTCTCTTGCAGAAGCTCGATCAGGTTGTGGTATGGCGCAACACTTGCCGTGACTGCAAGACCATTGAGCGTGAAATTGATGGTGCGTTGCGCGTTCATATCACGCTTCGTCCAGCGGGTTTCCGGCCTTCGCCCGTAGTGCGCGATAGACCGCTTCGGGATTGAGCGGCAGCTCGGTCAGGCGAATGCCAACCGCGTCGTCGATTGCGTTGGCAATAGCTGGCGAAACGCAAAATGTCGCAACTTCGCCCACGCCTTTGGCGCCGAACGGACCGTTATGCTGGATATTGTCGACCCAGAGGTTCTCCATCGTTCCTGGGAGGTCGCGAATGCCTGGAATCTTGTAGTCCGCCAAAGAGGCATTGGTGACCTGGCCGCCATCGAAATGCATCTTCTCGAACATCGTGAATCCAAGATGCATCAGGGCTGCACCGGAGATTTGCGTCTCGACGAGTTTGGGATTGATCGCTGTGCCGCAGTCGATGACGTTGATCAGCTTGGTAATTTCCACGTGGCCGGTCTCGGTATCGACTGCCACCTCGGCGCCGACGCCGGAACTCATCCAGAACGGCGTGATATTCGGCGACAAGCCGGTCTCGGGGTCCGGCGACACGTAGTCCGGCTTATAAGTGCCCGAACCGACGATGTTGCCGGCCTGCATGCCGTAGCGCTTCTTGAACAGCTCGGCGACCGGAATGTTGGATCCGTCGGGCTCACCGACGTCACGCGCAAGCTCCTTGATCTTGTCGCGGGCTTCCTCGGCTGCGAGTCTCGCGGCATGGCCCATGTGGAACGTCGAACGCGAGCCGAGCGTGCCCATATCGTAGGGAGTGACGTCAGTATCGGGCTGCGCGATCCGCACCGACTCCGCCGGAACGTTGAGAACTTCGCCCACAATCTGCGCCAGGACAGTGTTCGAGCCTTGGCCCATATCAATCGTGTTGCAATAAAGGGTGACGGAGCCGTCCGCTGAGACGTTGACGATCGCGACCGAGGTCGTCGGCGTGGTCACGGTTTTGATGGCGATCGCAAAGCCACGGCCGCGACGGACGACGCCGGCGCCCCTGTCGAGCGGTCGCGACCAAGTCATGCGATCGAGCACGAGATCCATCACCTGCTCAATCGCGGCGTCCTTGAGCACCTGGCTGGTCGTATGCTGATTGCCGTCCCGCATCAGGTTCTTACGTCGAAACGCAACCGGATCGAGCTTGAGCGCACGCGCGATCATGTCGGTGTGGCTCTCATACGCCCACACCAGTTGCGGCACGCCAAAACCCCGCAACGCACCGGACGGCGTGACATTGGTGTAGAGAGCGTGCGAATCGATCGAGACATTGTCGATGTTGTAAGGACCAGACGCGGTGACACCGGCTTTCTGCGTGACGCGCGGTCCGATATCCGCGTAGGCGCCGCCATTCCAGAACACCTCGCACTTGCGCGCGACGATCTTGCCGTCGTTATCGATGCCGCTCTTGATCCGGAACGTGCAGGGGTGCTTGGTGATCTGGTAGAACATCTCCTCCATGGTCAGCGCCACCTTCACCGGCTTGCGCGCGATCATGGAGAGCGCAAGGGCAAGCGCCTCAAGCTTGATGTAGAGCTTTGCTCCATAGCCGGAGCCGAGATACGGCACCTTGATGCGGACCCGGTTTTCCGGCCAGCCAAGCAGGCGGGCGATCTCGGTTCGCACGAACGATGGGCCTTGTGAGGCGGTGTAAAGCGTCACTCCCGTGTTCTTGTAGTCGGCGATGGTGGCATGCGGCTCGAACGGCAGGTGGAGCACTTTCTGCGTGCGAAACTCGTGCTCGAATTTATGGGCGGCTGCCGCATAGGCTAAATCGAAATCGCCCCGGCGAAGCTTGAAGCTCAATGCCAGGTTGGTGTTCTTGACACCCTTGAGGTGTTTGAGGTCTGCAAACGTCGCGGCTGGCGCAAGCTCATCGTGCACAAAAACCTTTGACGTCATCGCCTCGACTTCATCGAAGACGGCGGGCAATTCCTCATATTCCGCGCTGATGAGCTGGACTGCCTGTTCGGCGATGTGCGGATCGCTGGCGATGACGGCCGCGACCGGCTCGCCAACAAATCGCACTTTCTTGTCCGCCAGGATCGGCTGATCGTGGAAGGCGGGTCCATAGTATGGATTCGGAATGAGCTTTCTGACGTCATCAATCGTTACGACATGAAGCACGCCCGGTACGTTCCTCGCTGCGCTCGTGTCGATCGACTTGATCAAGCCGTGGGCGACCGTGCTGCGGAAGATCTTGGCGACCAGCATGCCGGGCAGCCGCATGTTATGGACGTATTCGGCACGGCCTGTGACTTTGTCGCGGCCCTCGGTGCGCGGCACCGAGCGGCCGATTTGGGAACCGGCTCTGGTGGTCGCGGCTGGCGTCTCAGTCGGAGCCATCAGCGCCTCCGCTCTCATCCAGGGCTGCACGCACAGCCCGCTGGACGTAGACTCGCATCAGCTCCCGCTTGTAGGGGGCAGAACCACGCAGGTCGGACACGAATTCCACCTCCTCCACAGCGGCCTCGGCAGCGCGTCTGAGAAGCTTGTCCTCGACACGGTTGCCTTTCAAAACCGCTTCGGCCGATGTGAGCCTAGTCGCTTTCTCGGTCGCGGCGCTCGCAACGATGCGAGCTGATCGGACAATGTCGGCGTCACTCACGATCACAACGGCGATGCCAAGCGCCGGCCAGTCGTCGACCGCGCCCGTCGTCACTTTCAGATAAGCGGCTTGCTTGCTCTTCTGGGCGGGAACATGGACCAAAGCGATCAATTCATCCAAGGCTAAGACGGTCTCGTAATAGCCGGTGAACAAGTCCTCGACTGGAAGACTGCGCTCCCCATGGGGGCCCGCGACGGTCAGCGACGCTTCAAGCGCCATCAGCACCGGCGGCAAATCCATGTGGGGGTCGCCATGGGCCAGCGCACCGCCAACCGTGGCAACGTTACGGACCCGGACATTGGAGAGCGTCAGCAGGGTTTGGGTGATGAGAGGGGTATGGGCACAAATCGCTGCGGAATGTTCAAGATCCGAGAGCGTCGTCATTGCGCCGATTGTCAGGCCCCGCGCGTCGGGTGTTATTGCAGTGTAGTCGCTTTCGATCTTTCGCAGGCTCACGAGTTTCGCCGGGCGGAAGACGCCAGCCTTCATCATCAGCATCAAGGCAGTGCCGCCGGCAATGGGCCGGATTGTCTCATCGCCGGGATCAAGCAACCTGACCGCACTAGCAAGCGTGGTGGGCTCGGCGAGCTCAAACGGAATCATCGGGCCATCCGCGTCACGAAACAACCGGGCGAGCGAAAAGGGCTTGCCCAGCCTGCGTTAGAGAACAGGGATTCTTCGCCAAAATCCACCTGGCTCTTGCAACTTATTGAAAGGTCCTCGCTTTGAGGCAGGGCGCCCGCGGCGCCGTCGGCATTCGCAGATAACGATCACTCTGCTACCCACGCTTCAGAAACGACATGCAATGAGCGCGATCCCGGTAAATCCAGCGATTACAAGGAAAATATTTTCGCTAAGGCGCCGTGGTTCAAGCAGTGGCCGAGCTGGTCTTTCGGTCAGAACCAGCGACCGAGCACGCGGGCCAACGCCTCGCCTAGTGGTCTGGTGTTGAAGGCTGTGGTTCGGCCCGGTTCGAGGCTGAAATCCTCGTGGGCTGCTGAGCTTGGCCGTTGAGTTGGCGGTTGAGAGAGGGACTCGCCAGCATTTGCTTCATCGCCTTGGCCTGGACGCGCCGCTTGACGGCACGGTCGATCGCCGTGTCAAGGCGCTCTTCCATGGCGAGTTCTTTCTGGAAGAGATCTTCCGAAGGGATATCCGCCCGGGCAAACAAAGTTTGCGAAGAGCGGTAGAATACGTGTTGATATGCAAGATCGCAGCAAAAGAATACCATTGCGCTTGCTATGATTCGCGCGCCAGAATCGCAGCGACTTTTCTTCAGCGGCTGCAAGTGAAGAGGCATCGTGCTCATCTACCGTTGTCCGACCACCTCCAAGATCGTCCAGAGCGGGATTGATGCTAGCGAGACTGACGTGCGGCGGCTGAGCGCATTGCGGCTGTCTCTTTGGTGTCCGTACTGTCAGGGTGGGCATGCGATCTTGGGCAAGGATATACAAGTTGATGCGGACGCCGTGCGCTCGGTGGCTTAGTCGTCAGGTGGACCACAATGGCGAGAGCAGCCCCCTTCGATTGGTTTGAGCGCCAAGTGTCATCAAACTCGATTGGCATTTAGCCGCTGCAGTTGACATGCAACATCCAAAGCCATCGCGAAGCGTAGTCAGCGACACACCAGAGTGCGAAGGCCGCCTTCATTTTTGATTGCGAGCGGCAAGTGCTTCGTAACCACGGCAAAGCGACCGATGTCGGTGTTGGCGTCGCCGGCCAAAAAAAGTTCGGTTAGCTGACTGGTCTTAGTGTGCTTGTCGAATACTGGTGCCGCCGAACCAGTACACCAGGCTGATTTATTATGTCCCGTTAACGCCCTAGATGGGAGCGAGTGCACACGACGTTGGCGTTCGCGTGTGGAGCAGATAATGTGAGAGAAAATTATGGGCGCGATCACAGCTGGTTTGGAATATCTGGTTGCTTGCCTTTCGGTGGGCCCGGTTATGTTGGCATTGATAATGCTCCTGTTCGTAACAAAGGACAGCGTGAGTAGGTCATGAAGCGAAGAGTTCTGTTGTAATGGGTGCAGCCGTAAATGATGACTTCGCCGTCTCTATAACCGACCTCGCTCCGCCTAATGATTCTGTATAGCCCTTGAACGGCTCATAGGGCTCCATCCGATGCTCAGGCCAACTTCACGATCGTGCCAGACCACAATCACGCTTAGTTAACGAGATTATATCAGGTGCGGCGATCAGCACCCGCAGCCCAAAGCTCACGTTGTCTGTTGTCCATTGAGCTGCTGGCGCTGGTTAATCGTGCTCTTGCTGCTGCAGTGCTGACGAATTGGCTCACCACAAAACCTCGCAAAGTGCGAGGATGAGCGCGAATACCCGGCCGGGGAGCAGTCGTCATGACATCCGAAGCCAAGGCCGCGGCTCACTTGATTTCGGCGCGGCCGGACCGGATCGGCCTAACGCTCTCCGCAACGGCGTCGTAGATCGCCAGCGCATCAAGCACCTGACCCTGATGGCAGACGATGCGCGCATGCATCATCTCGAGCAACGCTGCGCTGATTTTGTCGGCCGAAATCGATCCGGCATTCTCCTGCTCCTCGAGGACAGTGAGCAGTTGCAGGTCGCGCGCCGCGCATCCACGCGTGAATGAGCCAGCGGCCGCAGCATGCGTCATCACGCTAAGAACGACAGTTGCGAGCATCCATGCTGTTGGGCGGAATGTCCAAGGCATCTCATCCTCCTCGGCAACAGAAAGTTTGTGACAGAATGAACTGCGGTGCGCAGGTGGCGGCCGACCGGCCGCCCCTGCGACGGTCCGCACTCACCGGCCCGCTTCGGGGTCCCGCGCGAGTGTTGAACGGATAGTCGGATCTGGGTCAGAGCCGACGTATTTGCCGTTGACGAATACGTCGTGGGCGGGGTTGCCGCTGTACGTCTTGGGGGCAGCAAGCGCGCTCGATGCCGTGGCCACGGCGAGGGCGATTGCGAGTGTGGTCTTGGCGAACATGGGCGTATCTCCTTCGGGTTGGTCGGTCACACCTCATCCGGTGTGCGAACCCATTTAGAGCCCGCAAGGTGGTGCTGTGAATCAGCCGGAGGTCCTAGGGCGGGACCGTGCAAACAGCAGCACACCAGCGGCCGCGAGAGGACATACGCCCTTTATAATAAAGAATGTTCGGGTCTTTCAGGGCCGCGGGAAGGCG
>Ga0209488_10000721_pt1 | contig 28070 bp, 22 predicted proteins | sample Rivendell_Oct201_8_FD_188349 | JGI IMG/M metagenome (GOLD analysis project Ga0209488, IMG submission 188349) | Vadose zone soil microbial communities from the Eel River Critical Zone Observatory, Northern California, USA -... | ecosystem: Environmental > Terrestrial > Soil > Vadose zone >...
ACTCCAGAGCCAATTGTGAGATTGGCCTTTTTTTCTTACATAGTGAACTCCTGGGACAGGAGGGGTGGCGCGAAGCGCCGGGGTGGTAGCCAAGTCGAAGAGTTTCCCTACCTTCCCTCGCGGGATCCGCTTCGCGATCCCGCTGCAAAACGTTCTCTGAATGGCTGCGCGAAATTTCCTAATGTTTCGCGCGGGCTTGCACTCAAGGAAACAGACGATCCGATCATTTAGCCATCGAAACAAGTTCATTGGCCATCGCACAACAGCCATCGGACATTTGACAACCGCAGGGAGAGGGGCCGCCTGGCGGGTGAGGGAATCAATCCTCGGACCCCCTCTTGCAGCCCCTAACCTGCTGTAATTCCACACGCCCGGGCCCCCGGCACGAAGGCGGTATTCTCCGCCATAAATATTTGTTTCCAATGTGAACATCCGGTTGCTATGGTCGGGCGGTCTCGGTTGTGATTGCAAACTGAAAATCGGAAGGATCCGACTATGAAAGCGAAGATGCTTTGTATGAAGTACCGGAATTGTTTCATGCGGGCTTTGGTACTGGCCCTGGTCCTGCTTGGGACGGCGGAGTTCTCCCAGGCGGACACCCTCAAATTGTTGTCGTCGCCAGCTCCCCCTTACGACGACGGCTCTGTTTATACATACCCGTACTATTTTTCCGTCAACAATTCACCAACCGTCACCCCATTGATGTGCGACGACTATGCCGATGAGGTTTATTTCGGTGAGTCCTGGACCGCCAACGTCTGGAACATTACCAATGTCGCTGACCCTGGCCATGGCCAGATGAACGTGGTGAGCGGCTCGGGTTCATTGGCGGACACCCATGGGTTGACCAGGAGCCAGGCATACGTGGTCGCGGCCTACTTGTATAGCGAGCTTGTCGCCGATCTGAATCTGACCAACTCGAAGGAATACAGCCACGCGGTGTGGGCGCTGTTTACCGATGTTCCAGCCTACAACGCGGATTCGGTCGTGACGGGATACGTGGAAGATGCGATCACCCAGACGTCATCTCTGACGGCGGCGCAGATCAACAGCCAGTATGGAAACATCGCTTTCTATACGCCAATCGCCGGTACGCAAGTGGACGCCAACGGAAATCCAATCGCCGGACGGCCTCAGGAATTTATTGGAAGGGTCCCTGAACCGTCCAGCTTCGCATTGCTGGGAACCGGGCTCCTCGCGCTCGGAGGTCTTGTCCTTCGCAAGCGGCGCTCGAACTTCTGTTAACAACCCCGAAGCTCCCCCTTCTGCACGAGAAGGGGGAGCCCTTCCTGCTTCCGTTCCTCCAAAACAATCTCATACCTGTCTGAACGCATCGCTGACGTTGTCAGATGTCCGTTGGCTGTTGTGCGATGTCCAATGAACTTGTTTCGATGACTTAATGGCCAAATCTACGAAAGCAACAAGTGATTGGGTCATTCCATGAGTCATTTATCATTCAGCCAGCGAAACAAGTTCATTGGACATCGCACAACAGCCAGCGGACACTTGACGACGCGGGAGACGCACCCAACCGGTCATCCAACTCCTCATATTCCTCAAGGGTTCACCTACTTTCCCTGGCCCGATGATATAAACCCGTTAGTGTCCGACGCATATATTGGAACAGTCGCGCTGGCTCTCCTCTACATCCTCGCGATGTTTGGATGGGGAAGTTTATTTCTGAGTTTCTTCCCGGCTCGGCTACGATTCTGGGACGAACTCGCTTCCCGAATCGTGGCGGGCTGCGGTGTGCTCTACGCCTGCTTCATTGGACTCAGTGCCGGCGGATGGCTCTTTCGAATTCCCGTTGGAGTGGTTCTTGGAATCGGCGCCGTTGCTTCGTGCTTCTTCCTGCCTGCGTATTTCAAAAACGCAACGTCATTTAACGCACCACAGCGGTGGAACGTTACCGACCGGATACTCGCGGTCTCCATTGGAGTCCTCGTTGCACTTCAACTCGCGTTTGCTCTGACGCCGCTGATTTTCTACGACCTGCAGGTGTATCACCTGCTTGCTCCCGCGCAATTTTTGAAATCGGGCGGCCTTGCGCACATCCCCTGGAACGTGCTGACAAACAGTCCGCTTTCACTTCAGCTAACAGTCGGCATGTCCCTGGCCCTCGACAATTCCGGTCAGTTGGCGAAGTTATTATTCGCCGTTTTGGGATGCATGCTTGCCCCGGGGATTTATGAGCTTCTTCGTCCGTTGGGCCGTCGGGCTGCGCTTCTCGCCGCGTTGTTTGTCATGTGCTATCCGGAATTCTGGGTCGTGCAGACGCTTGGGGCCGTGGACATCTCCATCGCCGCCCTGATGGTCTTCGGCACACTGTGGGCCATGCAAGCCATGAAGAATCTGCAGTGGCGGCCCGCAGTACTGGCAAGCATCGCGTTTGGCCTGGCACTTGGATCTCGCTACCAGGCGATTATCCTCACCGCATTGACACTGTCAGCGGTTGCCGCCGAACACCAGGTGTACATTGGAATCAAACTGCCGGATCGCCGGACGATCTTGAAACTCGCTCTGATCGGCAGCCTGGTGGTCTTGCTGGTGAGTCCATGGCTCATTCGAAACCACGCCCATACCGGAAATCCGGTTTATCCGTTGATGTATGGACAGCTGGGAGGAAGCGAATGGTCGGGAGATCAGGCATCTCGATTGAGCGTCGAAACATTGGGACCGCAGCTTCCGGCAATTTCCTCGGTGGGAACACTTCTTGGACCGATAAAGGCGTTGTCGTCATTCCGTTCAAATGGCCTGTTTGGAATCGCATTGATTTGTGTTGTTCCATTTGCGCTGGCTTCGCCGAAACGCGAATTGAAGCTGGCATCCATACTCGGCCTGACCGGCTTGATCATTTGGGGGCTCATCCGACCCACGGGAGGAGACGCGCTGATCCGATATAACGCCGTCAGCATTGCGTTTCTCCTGGCGGCGGCAGGAGCAATATTGGGAAGTGAAAAGATTTCCGAAAAGCTTGGTACAACTGCAGCCGTCATCATCGCAGGCGTATCGCTTGTGATTGGAATAGGCCAGCTGCAGCGCATCCTGCCGGCGGCCCAGTCCCTGATCGATCCGCATCTGCGTGAGGCCTTGCATGAGGCAAACGTTCCATCATGGGCGGCACTGGACTATATGAATGAAAACCTCGATCCGGCGCACGACAAGGTTCTGGTCATTGGAGAGACTCGCGGATTCTGGCTGCAAATCCCCAACATTGTCCCGTCCGCATTCAACGGGCCGCAGCTGGACGAAGTCTTTGGAGGTTACTCCACGCCAGATTCGTGGCAGCAATCGTTGCAGCGGCTGGGAATAACTCACGTGCTGTTTTCATTTCCGGAATTTCAACGGCTGCATGAAAAGTACGGATATCTCCACCTGCCACCCGACCAGATGGTGGAATTCAATCACTGGCTGCAGGGTCTTCCGCGCGTCTTTGAGGACCGGCGCGGCACCATCGTGCTGGCGTTGAAGAAGGGTTCCGATCTGTAAGTGCGGACTATGACCACCGCTGTTCAAATTGGGAAGAGATTCTGGGCGAGTCCTTCTCCCTCAGGGAGAAGGTGCCGCGAAGCGGCGGATGAGGGAATCCGGATTTGAGCTAAATTGTTTCCCTCACCCGCCGCTTTCACTGCAGAACCGCCGTGATGTTTCTCTTGGGTACCTGCCCGACCGGAATCCGCGTGACTTCCTTCATCGACTGGATATCGACGACAGATACGGAATTCGATTGAGCATTGGCGACATAGGCCGTCTTGCTGTCGGGAGTGAGAGTGACCCAGTCCGGAGCTCTGCCTACGTCGGTTGAACCCCGGAGTTTCAGATCCGGAAGCGTGTAGGCGTAGACTGCGCTGTTCAACCTGCTGTTGACCATGAGGGTCTTGCCATCGGCTGTGACAGCCAGTCCGTGGGAGGTGTTGCCGCCACCCTGGAACGCAACTTTACCTGCAGGCAGTTTCGGAAGTTCGATTCGAGACATTTCCTTATGTGTCGCGAAATCGACTACCGCAAATCCGTTGAAATCCGAAAGCTGAACGAAGATGCGTTTTGTCGAACCGTCGGGATTCTTTTCAAAAGCCATTGGGCGCACTCCCAAATCCAGAGTCAGAACCCAGACGACCTGCTCGGTCTGTGAATCGATCACGGTAATGTTCTTCCCGGCGATGGAACCGGCGACCACGAACTTCCCATCCGGTGTGACATAGGTGTTGTGCACCGCGCCATTCACCGGAATACTCTTCACCCTCTTCAGCGAAACGGTATCGATCACATCCACAGCGCCCGGCGCCTGAGCGATCGACACGTAGACTCGGCGTCCATCGATGGCTGCCGCAATGTTGTTAGGATGACCGCTGAGCGGAATCTTGCTCGTCACTCGAAGAGTTCTTGAATCGACCACATCCAGCGTACTCTCGGCTTCATTGCTGATATACAGCCGAGTCCCGTCCGCTGCGGCTGCTGCGCCGTGGTTCACTTCGATGCCGGTGATCTGTCCGATCACTTTATTGCTTACCGGATCGATGATCGAAACGTTATCTCCGGCGCTATTGGTCTGGATGATCCGAACCTTGCGTGGTGTCGCTGCGGAAACAGAAGTTTGCCCGCGTACCCACGCCGCGAGTATCTGCCACTCCGGGTCGTCCTGAGACTTCCAGTGTTTGCCGCCGTCATGGCTGGGGTCTCCTCCGGCCGCTTCCAGAAGCGGATGCAGCAAAAGTTTGCTTTTCATCGGATCGCCGGGAACAACTCGTGTTCGGATCACATCAAAATTCTTTCGCGACTCCTCATCCGTCCACGTGGCGTTCCCGGGCGCGAGGGCCTGCAAGCGCATCGGCGTCCCGGTGGAATGGCACGAGACGCAGCGCGCATTGCCCTCCCGCTTGGTGGTGAAAATGGGCTGAACTCGAGTTTTGAAAAATTCAAAGTCCAGGGAAGGCGGTGCCGCTGCCGGTTGCTGCGCCATCAAAGGCAACAACATGGACAGCAGAGAAAAAATGGATGTCAGCATGGTTTCCTCCCGATCTTGAGCCGGAAAGCGGCTGCCTCCGGACTTCTATTTTGTGGCGGCCTTCCTGGCTGCGCCCGTAATGGCGCCTTTCCCAATGAGAAAATTGGTGACGCTTTCGAATTTCAGGGTCCGCGCGCCATCCAGTGCCGTGCGGCCATCGGGAGCGGTCGCGTTCACATCGACTCCCAGTTCCACAGCGACTTTAACGGCGTCCAGGGTCAGAGCTTCACGCTCGGCACGTTCGGGCTGAATCCATGCCGCTCCACTCCCCATTCCCACAGCGGCCATGAGAATGGTTGTTGCGTCCGTGCGGTGTGCGAATGCCTCGACGCCTCCGCGACCCTCAGTAACTTTCTCGGAATGGTGGACGAACTTCGGATCCGCGCCCTTCGCTGCCAGCAGACGCATCGCTGCAGGGTCGAGGAAGCGGGCAGCCATCCATAACGGTGAGGCTCCCACCAACTCCGGTTCAAAATTGAAATCGTTCGCCGAACGGCGATTGGGTGTCCATGTACGCAGCGGAGCATTCGGATCGGCACCATGCGCAAGAAGAGCGCTGATTACGTTCTCATCGCGTCTCATGAGCGCTTCATGCATGGGGGAAAACCCGGCGCGCATCGCACTGGGATCTGAACCATTGTTGAGCAGGAATTCCGTCAGCTCCGAAAAACCGGAATGTTCGGCGAGAGCGGTGGCGCTGACTCCCCAGGCATCTTCATCATTCACTTTGGCACCGGCCGCGACCAGCAGCTTCGCTGATGCAAGGTCGCCAACGCGGGCCGCGAACATCAATGCGGTTTCTCCCCCGTGGGGAATCGACTTGTTGTATTCGAGAAACGCATGCGGCTCTACGGCCATGACTTCGCTCCAGGAATCCGACCGGGCCTGAATATCGACATTGTGCACGAGCAAAACTTTCACCACTTCGGGGTGCTTCTCGGCAACAGCCCACATCAAGGCTGTCTGACCGCGTGTGGCGTGCGCATTCACGTTGGCACCTTTGGCGAGCAATGCTTCCACAACCGACGGACTGCCCGCGCGAGCCGCAACCATCAACGGAGTTTCACCCGACAACAGCGCCGCGTTGGGATTTGCGCCGGCAGTCAGCAATCGGCGAACCATCGTCTCGCTTCCATTCTGGCTGGCGGTCCAGAGCGGCGTTGCGCCGAGATCGTTCGCGGCGTTCACTTTGGCGCCTGCCTTGATCAAGAGATCCGCAGCCTCCACGTCATCCCGGTAACTGGCCCAATGCAGCGCGGTGGTGCCGTCCGCTTCGGCAGCGTTGATGTTGACACCCTGCTTGAGCAGTGTTCGCAATGCTTCTTTATCGCCACTTTTTGCGGCGTCCACCAGCGGCGGACGCGCTCCGGCTGCAAGAAGGAATACGGCCAGCAGGAAAGCAATCATGCGGAAAGCTCCTTATTAGATTCCAGGCAGTGGATCGAGTGAAACCTTGCCGTTGCTGCCTCCGACTTTATCCACCGGCACGTCGAGCTTGTCCATCAACGTCACCAGCAGATTCGCCATCGAAGGTTTGTCTTTGTAAACGATGTGACGCCCACCCTTGAGTTTTCCAGCGCCACCGCCGACCAGCATGATTGGCAGGTTATCGCCCGCATGCTGCGTGCTATTGGAGATGCCGGATCCATAGAGAATCGTCATGTGATCCAGAAGGTTTCCGTCGCCATCGGGCGTCGCACGGAGTTTGGCCAAATACTGCGAGAACAGTTGAACGTGATAGCCGTTGATCTTCGACATTTTCGCAACCAGTTCCGGAAGGTTGTCGTGATGCGACAGCGGGTGATGCGCCTCCGGCACGCCGACCTGGGGATACGGCCGCGCGCTTTGTTCCTTACCGATCATGAATGAAATCACGCGAGTCAGATTCGACTGGAAGGCAAGAAGCTGCAGATCCAGCATCAATGCCAGGTGATCTTCAAAAACCGGGGGAACACCCTGCGGCTGATCCATTGTCGGCAATTCGATATCGCGCTGTTCCTCTGCGCGTTGAATGCGGCGCTCCACATCGCGAACGGCATCGGAGTATTCGTTGACCTTGGCCTGATCCTGCGGACCGATCTCCTTCTTCAGCGCCGACAGCTTGTCGTTCACCGAATCCAGAATGCTCTTGTGCTGGCGCATTCTTGCTTCACGCGCTGCACGATCCGTGCTGCCGCTATCCCCGAACAGCCGTTCGAACACGGCGCGCGGGTTGTATTCCATCGGCAGCGGCTGAGTCGCGCTGCGCCACGAAAGCGTATGCGTATACACGCAGCTTAGATTTCCCGTGCAGGCTCCGGCATTGGCTGGAGCGTCCATCGCCATCTCGAGCGAACCCACCTGGGTCTCGTTGCTGAAACGCTTCGCCAGCATCTGATCGATCGACGTTTCGGCGAATATCTCAATTTCGGTTTTTCCGCCACGCGGCGTGCCGGTGAGAAACGATCCGGAAGCTCCGGCGTGAATATAGTTCCAGCTGGCGTGCAGACCGGATAGCAGCAGCATCTGATTCCGGAATGGCGCCATCGGCTCAAGTATCGGCGTGAGCTGGAAGGCGGTTCCGTCCGCTTTGGGAGTCCAGTACTCCATCGCCATACCGTTTGGCACGTAGAACGTCAGAAAACGATGTATCGGCGCCGCAGCGGCCCTCGCCGCTGGAACCATGGCGTCCAGGAAAGGCAACGCCAGTGTCGCGCCCAGCCCTCGGAGCACCGTCCGCCGCGTCAACGATTTCGAAGTCAGGAAGTTCATAGTGATTTACTCCTCGATTCGCTCATCAGGAAAGCCGGGCTTTTCACGATGCCCACGATGAGTGATGACCAATTATAGTTGTGGGCCGCTGCGTCGCGCACGATTTGGCGCATGGCCGGACGATCGTAATACTCCACTCGGCGTCCCAGGGCATACGCCATCATCTTTTCAGTGACCGTCCGCGGAAACTGTTCGGGACGTTCCAGAAGCAATGCGCGCAGACCCGCCAGGCCTTCGATTTTTGCGCCGCTCAACGTCGTGCCGCTGGCATCGACGGGTTTACCGGCTTCATCGATATTGCGCCAGCCGCCGATCACATCGAAATTCTCCAGTGCGAATCCAAGCGGATCGATCACGGAATGGCAGCCGGAGCAGCTGGGATTGGTCCGGTGTTGCGCCAGCCGTTCACGAATGTTTTTCGGCGGAGCGCCCGCCCTGTTTTCGACAAGATTCGTGTCGACACCCGGAGGCGGAGGCGGTATCGGCAAGCCAAAAATATTATTCAGAAGAAATTTGCCGCGCAGAACCGGCGAGGTGCGGTCCGGATAGGATGTGGTGGCCAGCAGCGCTCCCTGCGCCAACAGTCCGCCGCGTCGCGTGAGATCGGGCAGTTCGACGCGCCGGAACCGATTGCCGTAAATCCCCGGGATTCCATATTGCTGCGCGAGCCGTTCGTTGACGAAGGTGTAGTTCGCGGTCAGCAGTTCGTCGACACTGCGATCCTCGCGCAACGTACTGCCGACAAACAGCTCGGTTTCACGCTGGAACGACTGCAGCAGACTCAGGTCATAGTTGGGATAGCGATCCGGATCGACGACAACCTCATCCACTCGTCGCAGATTCAACCACTGGCCGGCGAATCCTTCCACAAAAGCAGACTCCGCGCGCGGGTCGGCCAGCATGCGGCGGGTTTCGCGTTCGAGAATCGCGGGTTTACTCAGCTGGCCGTGCTCGGCAAGATCGATCAGCCTCTCATCCGGAATGCTGCTCCACAGGAAGAACGACAAGCGCGAGGCAATTTCGATGTCACTGAGACGGCCGACCGCCGCACTATTTGGCGGATCACGGTGGACACGCAACAGGAAATCCGGATCGACCAGCAGCCGTTCCAATGCAAATTGAATTCCTGCATCGAAACTTCCACCGTCCTTGCGGCCGTTGTTGAAGAAATCCACCAGCGTTTGTACGTCGGTAGTTGTGACAGGCCTTCGATAGGCCAGACGTGCCATGCGCGACAGAATTTTCGTCGCGCAGGCTTTTTCATCCGAAACACCGACGGGCTGGCAGACGTACATCGCTCGGCGGCTGGGAGTGTCCTTTGCGATCCCGGTCGGAGAATAAGGTCCGCCGATCTGGACAACTCCGACGTTCGCGTAATCCATGTACACCTGATCGTTGGTGATCACCCTGCCACGCTGCAGCGGCTGAGGAAGACCTTCGGGCTCGAACAGCTCTCGAACGAACGACACGCCGACGACTCGCGGTCCGGCTTCAATCGGAATGCGAAGCTCCAAACCAGCGTCTCCCGTGAGCTGCATGTACTTTTCCCACTCCGGGTCACCGGCAAAACCCGGCTCGCCATCTCCCGCATAGCTGGCGGCTGCAGGCCGGCCCTGAGCTCCACCTCCAACTATGAAGCGCTTCAGCAGTTTTCCATCGAGACGGACGTCGAGCTGCTGTGGCCAGCCCATTCCTTTCAGATAATCCTGATATTGCCGTTGCAGTCGGACCTTGATGAGGTATTCACCGCTGACCGGGAAATCGTAATGAACGGCAATTCCACCACGAGAACCGAGGGGAAGGTCTTCGTCCTGCCGTTCGTTCTGCAGAACGTGAAGTGGGATCTCGAATCGGTCGACCTTCGGAACCGCTGGAGGTAATCCGGTCGCAAGCCGCGTGACCTGACGGGCCACCGACAAATACCGCTCGAGGTGAGCGGTTGAAATCGATAGGGAATCGGCAAAGTTGTCAAAGCTTCCATCTGCGGTTTCGTCCCCCGGCAGCAGCGGCCGGACATCCAGGTCCAGTGCGAACAGGTCGTGGATCGCATTGTTGTATTCCGTGCGATTGAGTCGATGGACCGCGCCGACTTTGCCCGGATTGGGATTGGCGGCCCACGCCCGGTCGATTTCATTCTCAAGCGCGGTGGCCACCGCGATGTACGTGGCCGGGTCGGGGCGCGGACTTCCCGGAGGCGGCATCGAGCCCGCGCGAAGTTTACCGATCACCCGCTCCCATAGCTCCGGCTTGGTCGCGGGATGAGCCGCGTCTGCAGTCTCTAGCACGACGCCGGCGGTATGAAGCTTTTCGCTGTGGCACGTGATGCAATACTTATCGAGCACGGCACGGGGCGTGGGAGATGCTACTGGTGACGCTGCCGGCGACGGAACCTGCCGGGGCGCAGTCTGGACGCTGAACAGATTGACCGCACCCAAGCCAACGATAACGATCCCGTAAAATGCCACGCGAGGCGTTCGCCTCCAAAAGCGCATTTTCATCCTTTCGGCCAGCCGTAACTATATAGGCCAATTACAGAATTTCCAGCCCACTCTATTACGGAATCACGCAACAGTTAAGCAATAGTTGAGGGGGGCCAAAAGAACAGTGTTGTCCAACATTTGAGGGAGATCTCGGGCCAATCCGGCACGAGATTCCAGATCTTCGCCCTAATAGGAGATTCCTCGCGTATTTGAAGATGCACGGATACGATGCTTCGCAGCCGGAGCGGCCGGATCCATGGCATCTCTGGGAAGGAAAGCCATAGGAAATCCGGCGTTTTTTGCCCGAAATACTCGAAAACACAGTTGATCCTCGCACCAAATTTTCCTATTCTCACCTCCAAAGAAAACTTGACCTGCACGAAGTTCGCCCGCCCTGCGAAAGGACTGAAGAACTTGAACAGACGTAATCGATCCTGGGAGTTTTCGGCATTCGTGTATGTCCCGAATGCGATGTGGCGTTCGGTCGCCGGCGTATGGATTTGTTTGAGTTTGCTGAGTTCGCCGTTAATGGCAAATTCTGACCTGCCGGTTCCAGATGTGGGGGACGTGAATTCGCCGATACCGGATACCGGGATCGCATGGACTGGAAGTTCATCGAGTCCCTCGGACTACCGCCAGTATCTTCATCCGAGCACTTCCGATACCCGCGCCTACGGAGTGTTTGCGACCCCGGATTTCCGACAGATTTCTTCGTTGCCTGATGCTCGAACATCCTCGACGAAGTTGGTACGCCTTTACGTCCCACCCGCGCCAGCCGGAATGCCTGCGGCTCGTCAGCAGGTCGGTGGAATTTCGCCGCCTTCGAGCAAAACGACTCCAGGCGTGCAGAAAAAGAAAAGCAAGCTCCCATGGATTCTGGCGATCGCTGCCGGTGGGGCCGGCGGAGTGGCATTGGCAATGAAAAAGTCCGGAGCCTCTTCCTCTTCGTCATCAAGTCAAAATCCTACTCCAACTCCAGCGACAGTGATTACTGTCGGTGCACCTATCGTTGGGGCTCCGTAATCAACGTATGGCGCATTTTGAACTGAAGTTGAAAAGGCGATTCATTGGGATTCTGGTCCTTTGTCTTGCTACTACTGCAACGGCTCAGATTCCGACGTCGTTTCAGGTTCCGGTCCTGGGTTATCTATTTGATACGGAGAGCAGGACAATTCGTCCAATCGTAGGCGTTGCCGGCAGCTCCAGGATAGATGCTCCACTTGCATTGCCGATAACCATAGAATCCGCGGCATTTCTGCCGGATCACCGGCATGCCATCGTGAGTTCTCGCGACAGTTCCACGTTGATGGTTTTCGACCTGCTTGAAATCAAGGGCACTCCGATCTTCGGCGCACGTTCATCGATTACTTCCCTGGAAATGAGCTCCGATGGAAAGACGGTCGCGCTTTACTACGCTGATTCCAGGAATCTATTGATCGTCGGAGGACTTCCGGCTGCTCCCGTGATCCTGGGTTCCATTGATACGTCGTTTGTGAGCGCCACACTGAGTCAATTCGCGATTTCGGATGATGGCGGTGCGGCTCTTCTGGGGTTCTCCTCAACTCCAGAGGGCGGGCAGGATTCTCTCTACAGATGGACAGGTGCGACAGGACCACGTTTTGTGACAAATGCCGCGCATATTTCCGACATTTCAATTCTCGGCAGGGATGGAGTGGTGCTGGACTCGATCAGCGATCAGGTCCTGTGGGTCCACGACATTCCGGGCGACGCGACGCCCCTGTTGGCAGCAAGTTCAGCGGACGGACTATCGCATCCCATCGCAGCATCGAGTTCACCTCGAAATGAAGCCTATGTCGGCGATTCGGCTGGTGGGATTCTGGTATTCAATGCGGCAGGTAATATCGCAGGAAAGACTCGTTGTAATTGCGAGATTACAGCCATGGCCCCTCTGTCGAATTCTGCAATCCGACTCACCGATCGAATCGACCGCCCCATTTTCGTATTCGATGCCAATGATATCGGCCGCATCTTCTTCATACCCGCATTGCCGTCGCAGTCTCCAAGGGCGGGTGGACAGTGAGCAGACGAACGCGTGCGTTGACGGTTCTCCTGTTGCTCGCCAGCGTAACCGCGCCGGCTCTTGCGCAACGTGTTCGTACCGAGCGATTCCGCAATCGAGACGTGGTTTCCCAGGAAATCATCGTGCGCTTTCGAGGATCGGACAGCGCCAATGCGGTGAGTCAAAGGGTTCGGGCTCAGGACAGGGATATTGCTTCAAGTACACCGATTGGACGGACCAATGCCGTGCGTTTGCGAGCAAGAAATCGCAGTGTCAGTGAATTGTTGCAGGACTATTCGAATCGGTCCGATGTCGTCTACGCCGAGCCCAATTTCGTGTGGCGCGCGTCGGAAATTCCCAACGACACATTTTTCAATGAACAGTGGGCGCTCCGAAATACCGGCCAGTCGGTCGGTCAGTCGGGAACTTCCGGAGCAGATATCAACGCGACTCAGGCATGGGATGTTACCGAGGGATCCCGCGCGATTGTTGTCGGCATGATCGATTCCGGAATTGACTACACTCATCCGGATCTTGTGAACAATGTCTGGTCTGCGCCTTCCGCATTCACTGTAACGATCGGCGGGGTCAGTATCCAATGCGCAGCGGGCACCCACGGGTTCAATGCCATCACCCGCACTTGCGATCCCATGGACACCGACGGTCATGGCACGCACACCGCGGGAATCGTCGGCAGCAGCGGCAACAACACGGTCGGCGTTTCCGGTGTCAGCCGGGTCGCTAGTCTGATAGCTATCAGATTTCTCGATGACACCGGATCGGGAACAACTGCGGACGCGATCGCCGCAATCGAGTTTGCGATTCAGGTAAAACAGGCATTCCCGACTGCGGCAAACGTGAGAGTTTTGAATGCCAGTTGGGGTGGACCGGATTTCAGTCAGGCGCTGCTCGATGAAATCAATCTGGCGGGTGCCAGCGATATGCTATTTGTCGCTTCCGCTGGAAACTCGACACAGAACAACGATACGACTCCCGACTATCCATCGTCCTTCAACGCAGCCAACATCATTTCGGTTGCCGCAACGGATAACCGTGATCAGCTTGCGAGTTTCTCCAATACGGGTGCGGCTTCGGTCGATCTTGGCGCTCCCGGGGTGGAAGTCCTCTCAACGTTACGTGGGAGGGTTTTCGGGCGGGAATCCGGCACTTCCATGTCGGCCGCAGTCGTTTCCGGTGCCGCGTCTCTCGTACTTTCGGCATGCGGATTGAACACCGCAGAATTGAAGGCGATCATCTTGTCGACCGTCGATGCGATCCCAGGTCTCACAGGGGTAACGGCGACGGGAGGAAGGCTGAACGTCAATCGCGCGATACGGAATTGTGCCGGCAGTGCACCCGCATCGTTCACGATGGCGGTCACTCCGACAAACCAGACGGTCGCTTTCGGAGCAGGAACTCAATTCTCCGTGTCACTCAATTCGCTGAATGGTTTCGGCGGTGTGGTCGCATTTTCTGCAGTCAATGTTCCGGCCGGAATGTCGGCGAGTTTTGCACCGGCGTCGACATCTTCAGGGGGGACCACTCTTTCCATCGACTTGAATCCGAATATTTCTCAGGGCACCTACTTCATCGGAATTGTCGCCACCGGTGGTGGAGTAACCCGAAATACGGGATTCATTGTCACTGCCGGCCTGCCTAATGGGTGCGTTATCGATATGACAATTGGATCGATTCGGGGAACACTGGACAGCACGGATTCCGCATCCCTGCATCGGCCGCCAGCCTTCGCGGACTATTGCACATTTACACTGGATTCAGACCGGGCGGTGACTGTCCAAATGATCGGCGGAACCGATCCCTATCTCTACCTGCTTTCGAGTGCCGGAGTGGTGCTTGCCTCCGATGATAATTCGTACGGCGGCCATAACGCGGAAGCTCAGGCTCTGCTTCCAGCGGGGACGTATACAATCGAGGCGACGACGGCGCTACCGGGACAAACCGGCGCCTATACGCTCAACGTCAGATTGACTCGCCCCTTCATTACTTCCGTTTCTCCGTCCTCGGGCACTCAGGGAACGAGCGTGGATGTCACCATAACGGGCACCGCCTTCTTTGGATCGCCGTTTAGCGTCAAGGTCACGAATTGTCCCGGAGTCGTGGTCAGCAATATTCAGTTGGTGGATTCCGCAACGGCAAAAGCGAAGTTGTCTTTGCCGAATAATTCGGGGACTTGTGAGTTGTCGGTGAGCAACCCTGGCGGTCAATCGAGTGAGCGGACCTTCTATATTAATCCGCTTGCTCCGGTCATTGACAGCAGTACAAGTACCAGTGGTTTCCAGGGACAAACCATTGCTTTGACATTGACCGGATCCAATTTTGGCAGCTTTCCCCAGGTAAGCTTCAATGGAATTCCAATCAACCCGACATCTGTTTCGCCGACATCCATCTCTCTCAATTTGACGGTAAGCATCAACTATGATCCTGGCATCTACTACATCGTTGTCGCCACGTCTGGTGGAACGAATCGTCTGCCATTCAATGTGCTGCTGGCGCCTCCGGTGCTGACTAGATTGGATACTTCTGGGGCAGGCCCTGGACGAACCGTGCGGCTTGGGTTGGTGGGAGACAGTTTCGCGCTTCCGTTTCAAATCAATACCGGGCCCAAGATCATCGTTTCAGACGCAATCCGGATCGATTCCCACGTGCTTAATGCAACTTTCACCATTGCCTCGGACGCGCCATACGGAGACTATCCCGTTAGCGTCACGACTACAGCCGGTACCACCGCGGCTGTGATCTTCAAGGTGTTGCCGGTTCCGGTTATTACCTCCTATAACCCGGCACGCGCATTTCTGGGAGCAACTACAGCATTTCAGTTGACGGGAATCAATTTCGTGTGTCCGTCGGGTGCCCTGATTGATGGAAGCGGCGTCTCGGTAACTGTGGGCTGCACATCCTTAACATCAGCCACGCTATTCCTTCAAGTCGCGGCAAATGCGCCAACGGGACCGCGGACGGTGATGTTGGATGCCGCGAATGGAACAAGCAATCCCATTACGATCGATATCGTTCCTGTTCCGGCAGTGATTAGTAGCATTTCGCCGGCGTATGGCGCTGTAGGCACGACAGTCACTGTAACGGTCAACGGTACTTCCATGAGTTCCGGTACAGTGACCGTGTCCGGAGGAGGCGTTCAGGCAACAACCTTGACCTCGACTCAAAGCCTACTGACCGCTTCGCTGGTGATTGCCGCGAACGCCGCGGTCAGCCCCCGTGACCTTACCGTCACCAATGGGAATGGCATCAGCGACCCGGTGAAGTTTTCCGTCACGCCGACGACATGGCCCGATCTCACGGTGATTCAGAATATTCCTCCAGTGCTTGCGAGTGGATATGACGAGACATTTTCAATTACGGTTCGCAATGTCGGGACAAAGGAAACCACGGCTCCGATAACGGTTGTGGATACCCTGAACTTTACGGACACCTATGTTTCGGCCGGCCCGGGCTGGACATGTTCGGCAGCGGCGAAAGTTGTGACCTGTACGATCCCGCAGTCCATTCCCGCGAATTCGGAACTGACGTTCCAACTGGTGGCGAGAATGACTACGGGTTCGGGCGGCCATACCAATAACGTGGAGGTCACGTCGGTAGAGGATTACAACGTTTCGAATAACAAATCGTCTGTCACATCGTCGATTGTCCCTGTTGGAACTCCTAAAATTACGGTTTCCAGTTCTACATTGCAGCCGGGACAGCAGGGAACCATCTCTCTCTCACTCTCTTCGCAATTCCCACACGAGATCATTGACGACCTGGATACCTTGACAATGACATTTGTTCCCAATGTTTCCGGAACACCGGCAGACCCTGCAGCCCAGTTTGCGACGGGAGGCAACACCGTATCGTATAGCTTCAAACCCAACGCACTAAATGCCGACTTTGCAGGAATCAGCGGCCCAATCGGCTTTCAGGCGGGAACCATTGCTGGCTCACTGACGTTCAAGGTGACCTTACGGTCAAAATCAGGGCAGCTTCTGACTTCGACCGCGAACGTGAACGTTGCATCTGCGCCTCCGACGATCAAGGATTTAACTTCGGCAAAGACTTCCAACGGCTTCGAGACGGCGTTTACCTTATTTTCATCGAACCGTGAAGTGCGTTCTCTAACCTTCCAATTCAATACGTCCACGCCCATACAGCTCAGTTGTGGAGGGGTCGCCGGTTGTACTGCATCCGGATCCTCGATTTCGTTCAACGTCACAGACCTGTTCAGCACGTGGTATGCGAGTAACCCGACATATGGCAGTCTGGCGACCGTTCGCGTGCCGTTCAACATTCAGGGGACACTATCCGGTTCCGTGAAGGTGACGTTGAGCAACACTCTCGGTACTTCAAACGTCATGAGTTTCCCTATTCCCTGACAAAGAGGATCTCCTGAACGCAGGAAGGATAAACCGCATCGGACAGATCCAAGCAGGGGGCCGCGTCTGATAACCGCGTCGTATTTGGGATCGGGCCCAAAGGCTACAGAGGTCACAGGCGGGACAGGGAGAGGGAATTCGTTACTTCCCAATCGCGCGAAGCTGTTTCGAAGTGAGAAGCCACTGCAGCACCGCGGGGCTTCGCGGGGGAATGGCGTCGACGTGAATGGCGCATGCCCCACTTTTCCGGAGATCGATTTCACATTTTCCGGCAGCTCCAAGCAGCTGCGCCACAGCATCGCCAAGCAATGGCTGGTGTCCCACCAGCAGAAGGCTGCGTCCCAGGCGCAGCGCCAAGGCTTCCAGAAGCTCGCGGACGGTGTGGTCCCCGGCCAGTTCCTGGAGCGTCTCAGGCGCGGGCGCCATCAGCACTTCAGACAATATCGACGCCGTCTGTGTCGCGCGAAGCCAGGGACTAGTGAGAATTCCGTCGAACTCGATCCCCAGTTTTCTCAGCCCTTCCGCGGCAGCACGGGTTTTACGAATTCCATCTTCGGTCAGATGGCGATCCCGATCCGGAGTGACAGTGGGCTCTGCTATCCCATGGCGAAAAAACACCAGATCGAATCCCTTCATTCGAACCGGACCTCCAATCCGTACACCTCGCCCAGCAGACCGGCCTTTTCGGTCGCCGCGCGGATTTCATCGGTCATGTCTCCGTTGCCGCCAAGACGGATCGCCAGAATGCCGGATGGCTTCTTCTTGCACTGGATCTCTCGAATCTTGGACTGACGTCCATAATCGAGCGCGTCGGCCACGCGCAGAATCGCGCTGAGTTTTCGCACAACGTCCTGCTGAGTGGAAGACAGCTGGCCGAACGGCAGATGCCTTGGACTGGGATGCGACTTCCGGTGATAGCGGGCGATGTTGGCGATGATATCGAGTTCAATGGCATCAAACGAACTCGGACCCGAACTCTTGATCAGGTAGTACGAATGCTTGTGGTGTTTTGAATACGCAATGAACAATCCAATGTCGTGCAGCATGGCGGCTGCATGAAGAATGCTGGAATAGCGATCCGGCAGGCCGTGAAGATCGCGCATTTGCTCGAACAGGCTGAGTGAAAGACGCGATACCTGCTGGCTGTGGGTTTTGTCGTAGTTGTATTTTTCACCGACTTCCTCGACCGATTGGGAAGGATTCGCCTCTTCAGTCCAGTTGCCAATGAACGCGGGGTAGCTCTTCCGCAGAACATCCACCATCAGGCCATCGCGCAATCCGCGGCCGGAGACAAAGACGTAGTCCAGTTCGAGTTCCGTCATCATCGACAACAACACGGCGGAGCCCGCCACAAGAATATCCGCGCGCCTTGGATCGCCAACGATGGAAGCGACGCGCTCATGCAGCGGCTGGCTTCGCAGCAGATCGAAGAGACTCTTCAACCGGCCTCGCCGCAAAACGTACAACGACTCCTGATGCGTTTCACCGGTGAGCCTCGCATCCATTTCGGCCAGCGACGTCATGGTGCCGCCGCTGCCGAAAGCCATCGTGAACTTCTCTTTCGAAAGCCGCCGCGCTGCCGGTCCCATCTTCTGTTTGACGAATCGCGCCAGGCTTTCCAGTTCCTTTTCTGTCGGAGGATCGTGTTTGAGAAAACGCTCAGTCAGGCGCACCGCGCCGAGCGGCACGCTGAAAAGAGCGAACATGTTCGAGTGATTTCCAACGGCGAGTTCCACGCTGCCGCCGCCGATATCCATGAACAAACCGAGGGGCGGATCGAACTTCAGGCCGCTGAGAATACCGAGACTGATGAGGCGGGCTTCCTCTTCCTCGGAGAGCACCTCCAGAGTGATACCAAGTTGCGCCACATCTTCGATGAACGCATGGCCGTCGCGGGCCTCACGCATCGCACTGGTCGCAATGGCGCGAATGGAACTCACTCCATGACGGTCGGAGATGTTTTTAAACCGCTTCAGTGCTTCGAGGGCGTCGCTGCGGCTCGCGGCGTCCAGGGCGCCGGTCTCGAACACCTTGTGGCCAAGTCGCGCGGGCCGGCGATCCTGTTCGATGATTCGATAGGTTCCGGGTTGATCGACGGAGGCAATCTGAAGTCGTATCGCGTTGCTGCCGGCATCGATGACCGCGAAGTTCGTTGGCATAACCGAAACAGAATACCGTCAATCGGCGGGATCTGAAATTCGATATCCGACTCCGCGGACAGTTTCAACACAGCTCCCGCCATCGCCGAGTTTTTCCCGCAATCGGCGGACGTGCGTATCGAGAGTGCGCGACGTGGCGTCGCCGTGATATCCCCAGACACGGTCCATCAGCACATCCCGCGTAAGAACGTTGCCGCGGGCCTTCATCAATTCGTACAGCAGATCAAACTCTTTGGCAGTGAGAGTCACCGAGGCTCCCGAGGACATGCACTGCCGCCGATCGGGATAGATATCCACGCGGCCGGCGCGCAGCACATCCGAACGGTCGCCACCGGACCGTCGCAAAATCGATTTCACGCGCAGGACAAGTTCGCGGGGACTAAAGGGTTTGGATACGTAATCATCGGCGCCCAATTCAAATCCGACCACTCGATCGATTTCATCGCCGCGGGCGGTCAGCATGATGATCGGGATCCGGCGCGACGGGTGCTGATGGCGCACCGTGCGGCAAACCTCCATGCCGTCGACATCGGGCAGCATGACATCGAGAATGATCAGATCCGGGGGTTGCTTCTGAATGATCTCCAGGGCTTTTCGACCGGTGGAAGCGGTGGTGACATCAAAACCGGCCTGGCCGACGTTGTAACTGACCAGCCGCAGGATGTCGGGATCGTCATCCACGATCAATACGCGTTCCATGACGGATATCCTGCCCCCTCACCAGAAAAATCACCATCTCCGCGATGTTGGATGAATGGTCGCCGACGCGTTCCAGATGCTTGGCGATGAAAATAAGTTTCAAGGCCCGCGAGATGTAACGTGTGTCTTCCATCATGTATGTCAACAGCTCCCGGAACATTTGTTCATACAGATCATCGATTGTGCGGTCGTCGCGAATCACTTTCTCGGCAAGCTCGGCGTCCGAATTCACGAATGCGTCGAGGCTGTCCTTTAGAATGCGCTGCGACGCGGCCGCCATGATTGGAAAATCGATGAGGCGTTTCAGCACCGGCTCCTGAATCAGTTCCCTGGCCCGTTCGGCGATGTTGACGGCAATATCGCCGATTCGCTCAATATCGCGAACGATCTTCAAGGCGGTTGCGATGAAGCGCAGGTCGCGCGCGACCGGCTGCTCCAGCGCGAGGACTTCGTAGCAGAGATTGTCGATTTCCAATTCCAGCTGGTCCAGCGTGTCATCGCTCTTGATAACTTCTTCCGCAAGCGACGGCCGCCGCTCGACCAGGGCGTGAATGGCATCGGCGATCATTTTTTCCGCGTGATGCCCCATCAGCAGCAGCTTGTCTTTCAGCGTTCGCAGCTGCTGTTCAAAGTTTTTGCTGGTGTGTTCGCGTTCCGACATAAATTTAATCTATCCGAATCGGCCGGTAATGTAATCCTCCGTTTCCCTTTTGCCCGGAGCGGTGAACAATTTCTTTGTTTCGCTGAACTCGACCATGCGCCCGTTGAGAAAGAATCCGGTCTCGTCCGATACCCGTGCGGCCTGTTGCATGTTGTGAGTGACGATGACGATGGTGTAGTCCCGTTTGAGTTCGTAAATGAGCTCTTCGATCTTTGCCGTGGAAATGGGGTCCAGGGCGGATGCCGGCTCGTCCATCAAAAGCACTTCCGGTTCGACTGCAAGCGCCCTGGCGATGCAGAGACGCTGCTGCTGCCCTCCCGACAAACCGATCGCGGACTTTCCAAGCCGGTCCTTCACTTCGTCCCATAGGGCCGCGTCGCGAAGAGTCTTTTCGACGATCTCATCCATCTTCAATCGGTTTCTGGTGATTCGATTCACGCGGACACCATAGGCCACATTGTCGTATATCGACATTGGAAACGGATTGGACCGCTGGAATATCATGCCGATCCGACGCCGCAACTGGATCACATCCATTGCGTCCGCGTAAACGTCCTCGCCGTCAAGTTCGATGCGGCCCTCGATGCGAACGCCCGGAATCAAATCGTTCATGCGGTTGAGCGAACGAAGGAATGTCGACTTTCCGCATCCGGACGGCCCGATAAGAGCGGTAATGAAATGCTGTCGGATTTGAAGATCGACGCCGTGGAGAGCCTGCTGACTGCCATAGAAAAAGTTCATCCCCCTGACACTGATCTTTGCCGATTCGCTCATGTTGAATTGGACAACCGGGAAAAAATCAGCACGGAACGTTTGGGGGCGGGCATTGTGTGGTCACCGGTTGAGAATATCCAACTCAGGTTACGTCCCGGTGAACGCCGCGTGAACTATTCGCAACTTGTGACAGCGCGAAGTTGTCACTGAATTTTCACGGTTTTGTATTGGGTGACTGTGGTCTTCTGTTGGGGTCATGCTGAAAAAAATAATGATCGTCGAAGACGAACACGACCTGATCCGGCTGCTGAAATACAACCTCGAGAAGGAAGGCTTTCGCGTGGCCTCGGTCACCGACGGCAGTCTGGTCCTGGCGGAAATTCGCCGGGAAGAACCGGACCTTCTGATACTGGATTTGATGCTGCCGGGCATGGATGGACTCGAAATCTGCCGCCAGGTGCGCAAACACGACAGGTACTCCGCAATTCCAATTCTGATGTTAACGGCTCGCAGCGGTGAAGCAGACCGCGTGGTGGGATTGGAACTGGGCGCCGACGACTACGTCACGAAACCTTTCAGCATGCGCGAACTGATTGCCCGCATTCGCGCGCTATTGCGGCGCCACGAAGCCACGCCTCAGCGGACTTCAGTTCAACGCGGCGACCTGACGATCGATCCGTCGGCTCATGCGGTGAGCGTTGGAGGAAAACCTGTGGAGCTGAGCGCCCTGGAATTCCGTCTGCTGCATCACCTCGCCTCGCACCCCGGCCTGGTTTTTTCGCGGGACCAATTGCTGGACCGCGTGTGGGGCAATGATCGCTCGGTGACGCCGCGAAGTGTGGATGTGTACATCCGGCGCGTGAGGGAGAAGATCGAGCCGGAACCCCAGCAGCCCGCATACCTGCAGACGGTTCACGGCGTCGGATATCGTTTTGTAGCGGTAAGCGAGTAGCCGGGGCTATTCGTTCCCGTCGGTGTCGGCCGGCTTCTTGCGCACGGTTCGACGCGGCACTGCCGGTTTCACTCTTCCGGCGGGATGCTTCCTCTTCGTTCCTTCCGATGCCGCGCGGGGAGACCTTCTGCGAGCCGGCTTTTCCTCGTCAGCGGAAATCATGGTCGGTTCTGCGGATTCGTCACCGGAGACTTCTATGGACGTTGTCGCAGATTCGATATCCGGCGTCGCAGCTAGAATAGCGGCTTCTGCCGCGGCAATGAATGCGGCTTCCGTTGCTCTTGCCTGCTCCGCGGCACTCATTGGCGCACCGGATTTCTGATTCGGGAACTGCGGTCCTGGAAACACACGAAGAATTCCCTGGCGATTTCGCTCCAAACGGAAGAGACCGGAACGCTGGCATGCGCGCACGGCTTCCAGAAAATTGGTAAACCCGAACTTGCGCTCGTCGAAAGTCGGCGCGGCGTTCTTGATGTACTGTTTCACATTGCGCAGATACATGGGCCAATGCGGCACCACTGTCGCACTCTGAAAAACTTCGGTCAGACTGCGAATGGCGTCGTCAACTTGCTCCGGAGTTGGACCGGATTGGTGCGAACTCGATGCGACCGGAGCTTCTTCTGCTGCAGCCGCCGGAGCACTCTCTCGCGGCTCGCTCTCATGAGCGTGCGTCGCGCGCGGTGGCGCCTCTTGCTCAGAACTCTCGTCACTTCCGTGCGATGCTGCACCGGCATGAGCGGCGGGAACCGCGGGAGCTTCAACGTCCGTGGACTCCACAAGGAGACTGCGATCCACCTGTTTCAGCGTGACATATCCCGCCGAAGCCATCTTCTCGATAAAGTCCCTGAACGTTCCAGCGCCATAATCGCGCTCGGAAAATGTGGAATCGAGCTGGAGCAGCGTGCTCTTTAATAATCCCAGCTGTGGCGACACTTCCCGGTCGGTCAGCACTTTCAACGCGCGGCGAACCAGAGGCAGGGCCTTGGCAAGACTTGCATCACCCGCCGCTGCCACACGGGCACGTTCTGCCGCAGGACGCCTGGCGCTGGAATGGGGCTGAGGCGACGAAATCAGGTTTTCATAGGCGATGAACTCGTGGCAGTTCTTTTGAAGAATGACGCTGGTGAAGGACCTTCCTCCAACCACCATGACCTTCTTGTCGTACTGCTTGAGCTTTTCGACCAGGGCCAGGAAGTCGCTGTCACCTCCGACAATCACAAACGCATTGATGTGATTCCGGGTGAAGGCCATCTCCAGCGCATCGAGGGCAAGATTGATGTCCGCGCCGTTCTTGTCTCCGCCCGGTGTCAGGTTGCGTTGCACCATCTGGATGGCGTGCTGGGCCATTCCGCGACTGTGTTCACCGGCACGCTTCCAGTCGCCATATGCGATCTTGGTGACAACCTCGCCGCGTTCCTTTATTGCTTCCAGAACCGTTCCGACATCGAAGTGGCGGTTCAGCGTGCTTTTAACTCCGATTTCGATGTTATCGAAATCGATGAATACTGCGATCTTAAGACGATCTCCGTTCAAAAATAGTGGCCCTCCAGGGCAACCAGCTTACTAGTTCCCGGCTGTGAATTCGATGAAGATGTTATTTCTTGAAAAGATTGTCAAAGGCGCTGCGGGCACTGGAGGGACGGATGGAGGGCCCACCGGAATCGTGAGTCTCACGTTCGATGGAGGTCCGGGCGATGAAATGCGTGCACTCGTTCCGGATGTCTTTCTTGGTAATGCGCTGCAGAATCGGCTCCGTGCACTGAAATTGCGCGCTGGTATCAAAGTGACGGCAGTTCTTGCAGCAGCGAAGGTCGGCTCTGCATTTGGGACACTGGCTGCCCTCCGTGATCTCGACCGATTCCGGCACAACCGCGCCGCACATGGCGCAGCGCAGAAGTTCCTGAAACCCGGGCATCTGCATTCGCCGCGGAACATCATGAGAAGACCCCCGCGGCCCCCGCTCCTGTGGAGCCGGCCTGGGCTTCTGAACGCGTTCGCGATCGGAACCGCCGCTATTCTGGTATCCGTCTTGTCTGTATTTTCGTTCCGACATTTTTTTGCTGATATCCAATTCTTGATACGATGCTGCCGCCCTAAAGGTTACATCGCCGGAGAATTGATCATGAGAACGATTGCTCTGCTAACAATCTGGTCGCTTTCGGCCTCATGGTAGGGGCCGTGTACTTTATGTACCGGAAATGAGAGGCGGTTGGCGCTATCCGTGTTTTAGACGAAGGCCGCTGTCCGGTTCCACCTTGGCTTCCGCAGCCGGCTTCGAACTAAAGAACTTCAGACCGCGGAGATAAGATTTCATCTCAGTCTGCGTCGTGCGCAGCTGAAGCAACTGGCTCAGAGGCACCGAGTCCGCGGTAAACGAATGTTCCAGCTCCAGCTCAATCTCGCTGATCTTCTTTTCGATTCGGGCGATCTCTTCGACGCCGTTGGCATCTTGCGCTCCGCCCTGGGAGGGTGAAGTGGGCTCGCTGGATTGAACGGGCTGGCTCGGTTGCTGTTGTTGGAGGAATTCGATTTCCTTCTTCAATGAAGCCGTGGTGGATTCCCACTGGCTGTTCACACGGTCGATCTGAGTCTTGCATTCCTCGATGTATTGCGAGCGCAGACTTTCTTCAATATTCCGGCTCAGAAGCTCTGTCAGTTCGACGATGCGTCTTCGGTAAGTCGAGGAATACCACTCCTCCAGCGCTCGAACGTTGCCGACCAGGCGATCCAATACCGGCGGTGCGGACGACGCTGCGGTCAGTCCAGGCTGATTGTCTCCAACGAAGTTTGCTCGCTCTTCTTCAAGCATAACTAGTACCGAGTAAAAGCAAAGGTCACAAAGTAAACAACAGTCAAATTGGCAGTTACCTTACTGCCCGACAGATTCAATTTCGAACTCCAAACCCATGGCCGCCGCCATAGTGTTACGCAGCATCTGCCGATAAGGATCCGGTTCACGATGATCGTCCACTTGCCGCCACGCCAGATCGTTGGCAGCTGCAACGACGTCTCTGGCATCCTGAGGCGAGAGTCCGATTGTCAGCGCGGATTCCAGCCAGTTGTCTTCGCCATACGCAATTCCTGTCTGGATAAAACAAACTGCTCCGATTGGTTCGAAGATCATCCCTTCAGCGCCGTTCCGGCAAACACCCCGAAGTCTCAGGCGGGGCTGAACCCGCCGCTCCACGTTTTCGGGTTGGTGTCTGTGAGACACAAGCTTCCAATCGAATAAGTGACCGACCTTTTTCACCTCATCCACCAGTTCCCTTGCGTTCATGAATTCCCCTGATTTCTTACTTGCCGCTCCGGTAATTAAGCATGTGTATCTGCCCGGACCGTCACGAAACGAGTGTAGTCAAAGGACATTATGAAATACACGAAAGATGCATCTAACGGTGAAATTCCGCAGAACCGGGCCCATGCATGAGGTCATCGAAAAGTGAAGCGTTGGAAGAACAGCAGTATAGAGAGCACCCTAAAGCCGCGGGATCATTCGCCGTCCCTTTGGAGCCGACAAAAAAGCTATTAAAAACATTGGTATTGTCGGAATGACCCGTGCACATAATTACCTTTACAGGAGGTAGTTGTGTACGAAGAACAGACTCACTTGGATGCTTCAAAGGATCCGTTTTCCAAACCCTCGCCATTTCTGGACCGGTTGGCGGTAGGTGTCCGCGCACTTGAAGAATGGTACGCCGCCGACTTCGAACGGCGCATCACCGAATTATCCGGGCTGCTGCGTACTCAAATAACCGAAGAGTTGCGCTCGCAATTCACTTCGGAATTGAACACGAACGCGGAGCGGATCCGGAAGCAACACGAGGAACGCGCGTACGTGCAGTTCAAACAATGGGAATCCGAGCGGCAGACTTTGAAGACTGAAGTCGAGGAATTGCAGAAACGGCTGCCGGGGCCGGAACTCCTCAACGAAATCGCTGTCACGGAAACGGCCATCGGAAAGTCGCTGGAGGAATGCGGACTCGAAGCCGAACGAAGAGTCACCAGCGCAGCGGCCCTGACTCAGCTGCTTCAGACAAGAGCACAACAGTTGGAGCTCCACGCGTACCTGAGAGGACTGAAGTTCGCGGTCAGCCAACAGGGTCAGCCGCAGCGCGCACCCGTGCAGGAGTTTAGCCAGAACATGCCTGGATTCAATCCCCCGCCGGCGATTTATTGATTCGGATTTCGGTCGATAGTGGGCCGATGCTGGTCAACGGCGGGGCTGGTGTGCCCCGATTGTTGAAGCCGATCCGGATTGTGGTCAGGACAAACCAATAATCCTGAACTCTCGATAACTCTACCAGTGGAACAATCCCGATTCTTTCGCCATGATGGAGTGCAATGCTGACCTGGATCGAAATTGACACCGCTGGCGTGCGCCACAATATCAACGCCTTTCGCAGCATTCTTCCCGCAGGCACCTCCTTAATGGTTGTCGTAAAAGCCAACGCCTATGGACACGGCCTCAACGTCGTCGGTCCCATTGCCGCGGAATGCGCAGACTGGCTCGGCGTCAACGCCCTCGATGAGGCTCTGGAAATTCGGGCGCTGGGTATTCAAAAACCTGTCGCTATTCTCGGCCACACCGAACCGGACATGCTGGATGCGGTGGTGGCAAATGATTTTCGCCAGGTCGTTTATCGTGCGGATATCGCTGCGGCTCTGTCTCGAATTGCCCAGAATCGAAAAACCTCGGCCCGCGTTCATTTGAAACTGGAGACTGGAACCAACCGGCAGGGCATCCCTCTTGAAGAATTGCCGGGACTGGCGCGCCAGATTCAATCGATGGCCGGACTGATTATTGAAGGCGCCTACACGCACTTCGCCAATATTGAAGACACGCTCGATCCATCGTTTGCTCAACGTCAGATGGAAAAGTTCCGTGAAGCACTGGCCATCCTGGAGGAAGCCGGCATTCGTCCTCCGCTGGTTCATGCTGCCGCCACCGCTGGAACGCTGCTGTATCCGGAAACGGGATTCACGATGATACGCCTCGGTATCGGCACGTATGGAATCTGGCCATCGCGCGAAACGCAGTTGGCTGCACGCGAGCGAGGACGCCGGATCACGCTGATGCCGGCAATGACATGGAAAACTCGAGTGGCGCAGGTCAAGCACGTCGAAGCTGGCGAACATGTCGGTTATGGACTCACGTTTGAAGCGCGGCATCGAATGAAAGTGGCCGTTCTGCCAATCGGATACTACGACGGATACGACCGCAAACTCTCCAATTCCGGCCGCGCATTGATTGGCGGTCACGCCGTTCCGGTCATCGGACGTGTCGCCATGAACATGACCATGCTGGATGTGACCGATATCTCGGTTCAGCCCGACGATGAAGTGGTCTTGCTGGGACGCCAGGGAAACGCTGAAATTCGTGCCGAAGAACTTGCCGAGAAGATCGGCACCATTGCCTACGAGGTGGTCTCGCGAATCAATCCGCGAATACCCCGGATCGCATCAGGGTAAGCGTTCGTATTTTCCGCGGAAATAAAGCAGCGGTTTGTCGCCCTGCATGGCTCCGTGAAGCTCCGCCGCCACGACCTTTCCGAGAAAAATCGTGTGATCCCCGCCGCCATACATCGCCGTTGTTTCGCACTCCAGCGTCACCAGCGAATCCCGAATGAGCGGTATTCCCGTTTCGCCGTTGAAATAGAGTTCTGCGGGACGTACGGTGTCCTTCTTCGCAAACAGGCGCGAAACCTCCTGCTGCGCTTCGGAGAGGATGCTGACTCCGAAAACTTTGGAATCCCTGAAATGCTGCAGCCCGCTCAGGCGGTCATCGAGACACACCAGCACCAGAATAGGATCCATGGAAACCGACGTGAATGAACTGACGGTGAGTCCATAGGGTTGGCCGGTCTTGTCATTGGTCGTAACGACCGTCACACCGGTGCCCCAGTTGCCCATGACCTGCCGGTATAGATCGGGTGTAATCATAGGCCGCGAATTTTAGCACGGGAGGGGAATGGCGAAAATCGGTCTGCCGCCATGAGAAGGGCTCAGTATGAGAAATAACCGCCGAAGGCCACCGCACTATAGGCGCGGTCTATGAGCGGAGCGAATGCAAGCCCGGCAGGGCGCAGCCATCAAGAGAATGACCGCGCAGTATCCATCAATTAGACATTATTGCTGATTCAGGACTGTGCGCGGTCATAGACCGCGCCTTCTATGAGGTCCTTGGTAGTCAACCCCCAAGTTTTAAGAACATGGGGAGCGCGAGCTCCCCATAACTGGATCTGAG
>Ga0209488_10000722_pt1 | contig 28065 bp, 29 predicted proteins | sample Rivendell_Oct201_8_FD_188349 | JGI IMG/M metagenome (GOLD analysis project Ga0209488, IMG submission 188349) | Vadose zone soil microbial communities from the Eel River Critical Zone Observatory, Northern California, USA -... | ecosystem: Environmental > Terrestrial > Soil > Vadose zone >...
TCCGATACTATAGCTGTGTCATAAAACTCATCACATCTTCAAACTTTGTGCAAAACTGATCCTCTCTCTCTCTCTCTTCCATTCCATCCTCACTTTATGCGTCACCCCTCCATCCCACCAAACACCTGAGCCCCGAATGGCCACCAAAACTCAAGTCCCCCCTTCTTCCTTCTCTCGCGTCCGCTTTGGTTTCGGTTCCAAACACCCCCGCTCGCGCCTCCCGCCTGAATCATCATTACCCGAGAACGCGAACGACGGGGACTGGTATATCCCTTACAACGGGCCCTACGAGCTGCCTCCTCCCACCGTGCCACGCTCCCCAAATCGTGACAGCTGGGGTCAATTGCTCGGTTCAGTTCTCAGTCATGTTGGGAGTGCCAAGTCGTCCGCGGCGGGACACGACCGGTCGGATGGGCGCATGGCCAGTCAGCACGGCGCGTCCGCCCTTCCGAGCAGTGGCGCGTTCAATTCCCACCCTTATCGCACAAATACATCCCCAGAACCTGCCGGCACCCCTGCACCAGCCGCGATGGGTTCCCAGGGACGCGGAGCCGGTGCCAGTGCCCAACCACTCCGTGGTGGGGGTCGCCCAACATTGATCACGTCGTCGACCACATTTGCCAATATCGATACCACCGGCGGCGTGGGCGAGTCGCCGACACCCGCGCAGCGGTCCTCGCCTCTACATACGTCGCCCCCTCCGAACCGCCTCAGTCTCGGGAGCTTTCTCACTTTTGGTGGGTCTATGCGAAAATCTCGTTCGGATTCGTTGTATGCGTCCCGTCACCCGTCTGTAAAGCGCCCGCGCACCGGCACACCGACGCCTGGCCCTGACCCGCTGCACTCAAACCGAGCAGCAGCACTTTCAGACGCTCAGCCACCTCGTTCGCACAGTCAGAGCCCTTTGCATCCCGACAAAATGATAGATCACCGATCGCGACGGCGGTCTCACACCTTGATTGGCACTTCCATGGCACCAGCGCAACCCTCAAGTCCATCCCACGACTCGTCCCTCGCTTCTTACTACACTCGCGAAAGCCCGTTATCGACACACCCTTACGCTAATACTTTTCCTTCTCAAGTCGAGGCTCCTCGGCGCGCGCCAGTTCTTCCACCTCCCGCCTCGCGTCCCTTGGACAAAGGCAAGGGCGTTGACCGCTCGTATATGTACCCGCAGCCTCCCATGTCGGATCCCCTAAACAATCCCGAGGTGCCTGCTCACCTCAAACCCGCCTCCCGAACCTCATTACTCAAAACCATCTCGGCCCCGAATCTGCGCAACCTTTCTCGGGGATTTTCATCCAGTAAGCAAGCCCCGTCTCGTGGGAAGTATCGATGGCTTTCCCCGGAGACGTGGTGCGATGCGTTGCTATTCCCCCGCCCGCGATTCCTGGCTTACGTTGATGATGACCCACCACCACAATCGTTCAGTCACCGGCCAACTGCACGGCCACCCGAGGTGCACACAACGAATGAACGCCCCAGAAACCATCAGATGGCCATGCGCGCGTCCCGGTCCGCTGTGAACTTGCATGCACCGAACTCCGAGTCTTCACACGGTCCGCCCCGTGCGGAACCTATGTTGATGGCACGTAGAAGACCACTTGATGCAGGTGGACGGTCTTCCGCAGACAGACCCCGTAGCTTTGCACAGGATGACCTTGCGATCCCGTCGCCAGTGCCATCGCTAGCAAAGTTCGTGATTTTGATCTCTCGTATCATCTTATGATTATATACCAACTGACTTCTAATCTAGGGTTCTGGAGATGGGCGCATCTTTCGACCGCGAGCGCGCTGCATGGAAAGCTCACGCTGCGCGCTCTCTGCAGAGTTCCAAGCTGACCCGGTCACTTGGTCGGTCACGATCTCAGTCTGTGGGGCGTGCACGTGCGCAGTTGAAGGACGCGGGGGGCGTGGGTTTCCTCGCGACAAAGACACTTCTGGGTAATCAGTTCGCTGCTCCAACCGTTCATGCGCGCACGCACAGCGACGGCACGCAGACGCAGCACACACAACAAACACGGTCTGGCGCGTCTCACGCACGTACGACGTCGTCTGGCGGACTTTCTCTCGCCGGGTCAAAGGGGAAGGCTGCGTTGCGTGCTGCAACGGGGCTGTGTTTTTCTGATGAGAAGATGAGCCCACAAGATGAGCGCACTGACCTCCTTGCTCGAAATGATGACCATGGCAAGGTCATACGTATCGGTCCCAGCGCGGCAAGCCCCGATGTCGGCCCGTCACCATCGCCGCCGGTGACGAGCGACTCCATTGTGGGAGTCGCCCTGTCCTCTCCACCCGCTTTGGCGGATGGGGTTCATACAGACGAGTCTGGACCGGTGTACGTGCCGAACCACCCGTACGCCCAGAGTGGCCATTCTGGGTCAAGACGTTCGTACACACGTTCCAGCCCTGATTATGCCGGTCCACACCCCTCTGTGGTCTCGATAACCCCACCCGCCGTTGCCCTCGCAAATGACATGTCTGCACGTCATCGCCTGCCTCCACAGGTAGTGCTGCATCCCTATGCGTCTGCTTTGGCGTACCCAAGCACCTCTTCTTCACAGCATCCCACCCCAATTCTCGCCGTCATCCCCAAGGAATCGCACCAGTCCCCTCCAGAGCATGTATCTCCGCCACGGACAACACCCCAGAACCCGCCGAAACCTCGACCTCAGTTGGGGGATGCCAGAGAAACTGATCGTGGGGCCCAGCACGCTTATGCATTGGGCAACAGATCCAGCGGCGAGCCTCTTGCCTTTGCCGACGCACTATCATTTGGGATGCGACGGCGAGTCAGCGGCGATAGCGGACTCGGAGATAGCGAGAGCCTTCATGAGGTACCTACCGGCTCAGCACAGCTCTACACTCCCCTCCCCCACTTGGCATTTACAGCCGCACTGGAACGTCGGCCTTCGGATATCGCACGAGCACATGATTCGACGTTCTTGTCCATGCAATCTGGTCACACCTCTAGGTCTTCTCCCTCCGAAATGGTCAACCCTCCTGTCTTCACCGCGTCAATGTTGTCCTACTCGCGATACCCGTCTGCGCAGGCGAGCTTAGTTGACGAGCCGATTCCAGGCTCCCGCGCCTCTTCTCCGCAGCAAAGCCCTCGGCCGTTCGGTACTATTGAAGATCTTGATCGTTACCGTAACCTCTTTTACCGACCGCGGGGTTCAGGCTCGAGCCGGACTCCATCTAGCGAACACCGCCGGGTGTTGTCGCGAGATGGTGGCTCGTTGACTGGTGCGGACGCTGGCTCGAACAGCCGTGTCTCGGGTGGGAGTGGCTTCACTTCGCTCACACGCCAACTGAGTATCGAGCTGGAGGGAATCCAAGATATGCGCAATCTGGATGGAGCGGGCGGCTCACAAGGTAGCGGCAGCTCGCCACGTATGTGGGGTTTGCGGTATGGCGGACTTCGCGGAGGCGATGCGAGTGGAACTCGCACAGACCCGAATACAGTTCTCTCCGTGGCAACAGATTCGGAAATGAACTCGCTTTATGCTACGACGCTACCACTTAGCCTGCATCAGAACCTCGACGGTCAGAGCGGGGGGTTGCTTACCATAAACGTCCCACAGGATGTCGACTCTCGGACTTCATCAGTGCTGGACAGATCAGAGGCGGAGGATGTGCAACATGATGGTACGGTACTCATTCCGTCGTTGAGCCTTCAGATCGCTGATTGCTTTGGTGATACAGAGGTAGTGTTACGAATGGGAACGGTCGAAGCCGTCGCCACACCAATTGCGACGACCCCTGAGTACAGGCTTTCTTTTACTGGCATTGTCCAGGGAGGACGCAGCCAAGACTCCCTGCTACGGGCCTCTGCCGACGAGGAACGCTCCACATCCTCGTCAATGCTCATGCCGTCACCCATCCCCCAGGGCAGCCGGAGTAGCCTTCTCCCTGCCGCGCTCCCCTCGGCGACGACCGAGGTGACGCGGTCGAGCTACTTGACCGATGGCACGGGCACCTCGCGCATCTCGGGCCTCTCCGATTTTCCTGCACCGCCCACTCAGACGGTCGTCTCGTCTGACCGAGTCGAGATCCTCAAGTCATACTTTGGTGACGCACGCAGTCGGCCAGTCTCTTCTCACGCTGAGACCGATCGTGATGGTGCTTCTCCTGGAAAAGTTGTGACAGACTCGGAACCACCACGGCGCGCTTCGGGCGCTTCGGGGGCGTCAAGTCGGCCGTCCGACGAGCGTCCCGCCCGCAAAGCCGACTCGGACGTGCCTTAGCTCCACTTCTACTTTTCCACTGCACAACTGGTCTCTCTGTTATCAGTTTTTTTTTTGATGAATTTTACTCTTTCGTCTTTCGGATCATGTCGCCTCTCGTACTCATACATTATTCCTTGCTCAAATATCCTGTCCCGTGCACACCACGTATATATACCTTATATACTTCACTCGGATCGCGCGCTTTCGTTAGTGTTAGTTTCGTTTAGTTACAGCAGTGTTACCATTTTTGGTCTTACGTCCTCTCGCTTTTCGGCACCACCCAGTCAAAAGTACCCTCCTGTTCTGTTCTCTCATACCATTGGCACAATCAGGCACGCAATAAACAATGTTTTTTTTTGGGATCTAGCAAAATCGTCTTTTCAACTGGGGTAGTCACGTTGTAAATGTTTGCCCTGGCCGTCGCTGATTTCATACTGATTGTTCTGAAACATGTCACATTATCAGAGTACACACAACGCTCTCAGATGAGAAACGAAAACTTGAAACACCCGAGCACCGCTTAAGCACGTCTCGCCACTCACCCCCTATCCACTTTCCGATTTGAGGTGCGGGGTGCGAGGTGCCGAAACTCCAGACAGGGACAGAAATTTCTTCTGCTACCGAGGCGACAAACTCGTCTTTTGAGACGACGTCACGTGCTCGATGACCGCAGCAACTACTGCAACTGGCACCGCGCAAACTGAACCGTGACCGGGGCCCCTCCAGGCTTCGCCCAGAGACCCTCCCAACAATTCAGTTCAGCCCCGACCCTACACTCCGTCACGCGCAGGAAGAAGCGCTGCGCACTTTTTTCGATGAAAGGAGGAGAGAGGGGATAGTAGTACGGACGAACAGAACACGACCGTCAACAGGATCTCCGATCTAGTAACTGGCTGCCTACCCCATTAACCGTTCCACCTGGCCCACGCAGTTCATCACCCCCGCGGGCTATAGCGCCTAGAACCCTTTTCATACTGCATTACATACTTGCCAATTAGACAGACACTACGTCTGTATCTATGTCATACGCTACGGAATATGAATGAGGATTCAAAAAAAAACGCACAAAACGCACATCTCCAACGTCATTCATGATATATTGACCGATTAACCACAGGAACACGCAAGTCGACGCCTGTTGTCATATTGTTCACAGTAAATCCCCTCTCTACTATGTATGAGACACCGTGACTGAGTGGTTCACTGGTTCAATAACCAGACATGAAATCTGCACCTTGAAAGTGTAGGTTCGAATCCTGCTGGTGTTTGACTTCTTTTTGCCATTATCTCGGGAGGCAATCATCAGGTTATCGAACTTGAAGTCCGAAAGGCCCAACCGGACCGATTTGGTTAATGCGCTGTGGTCACCAGTGCACCTGCACCTCCAACGTCGCCGGACACTGGCAGCATAACTAAATACCCTGTCTGTGGTTGTCAATGGAAGGGACTCTGAAACCGACTTTCCCGTTAAATAAATTAACCACAGGAATGCTCAAGACGAGGTGTTTGAAATCTGTCCAGGCTCGAACATAGTATTTCCCCGCTCTAACATGTACAAGACACCATAACCAAGTGGTTCAGTAACAGACAAGAAATCTGTTCCTTTGAAAAGGCAGACAAGAAATCTGCACCTTGAAAGTGCAGGTTCGAATCCTACTAGTGACTCGGATCGACTTCTTTTTACATCATGTTTAGAAGCCCTTATCTCGCGCCCAAACACCAGTGGAAGAAACCGACCCATGAGCTAGGGAGAGGCAGGATGAAAGTGATATCATCAATAGTGCTCTGGAACAAATTGACATAGTACTCGTTCAATGGCGTCCTCATCGCTGCTTCAATTATCATATCGTGTTCTGGTTGCTTCAATTCCGTGCGTCATCCAGCGTCCCTATGATGGTTTTCGTTTGCGACTTGTTCAGTTTACCGATGGATACACAGGGGGTTGCGTCATTGTCGCCGATTACGAGGAGCAGGACTATCCACCACCGGCTCAGACGGCGGCAAGCACACCACCGATGGCTACGACGTACTAGTAGAACCAATATTCATTCGGCCGTAATAACTCAACCAATTTATGAGCTGGGGAATGATATTAACGATTGTCGAGTACATCATTTTACGAGTACTATGTCAATTTGTTCCAGAGCACTATTGAAAAGATGTTATGATATAGATGTCATCACTTTCATCCTGCCTCCTCCTAGCTCATGGCCGGTTTCTTCCACTGGTGTTTGGGCGCGAGATAAGGGCTTCTAAACATGATGTAAAAAGAAGTCGATCACCGGTAGGATTCGAACCTGCACTTTCAAGGTGCAGATTTCTTGTGTGCCAGATTTCTTGTCTGTTCTGAACCACTTGGTTATGGTGTCTTGCACATATTAGAGCAGGGAAGTACTATGTTCAAGCCCAACAGGTTTCAAACACCTCATCTTGAGCGTTCCTGTGGTTAATTTATACATTGGTTGAGTTGTTGAGTGAACGACTCGGAATATTGGTTATATGACGAAGCCATCGGTGGTGTGCTCGCCGCCGTCTGAGCCGGTGGTGGACAGTCCTGCTCGTAATCGGCAACGATGACGCAACCCCTGTGTATCCGTTGGGAAACAAGTCGCAAACCTAAACCAGGGGAAGATGGAAGACGTACAGAATTGAAGCAACGAGAACACGATATGATAAGCAGCGATGAGGACGTCGCGGTAAAACCTGAAGTCCCTCTTACAGTCTTCTCCCCGATTCAGGGCATCGCCCTTGTTGTTAATTTCCGAGTCGCCAACCTTGTATAGATGAAAAACGCGCCGGTGGCGGTGCTGGACCTTAAGTGCCAGACTATAACCATGCTGACTCGGAAGCTGTTATCTGAATCCGATTGGGAGTTACATGCACGACCCGAGGTAGCAATAACGGATTTCCACCGATTGAAGTCGCGTACGATTACGACGGCCGATTTCAAAGAAAAATTAACTTTGGAGTTAAGGCTACAGATAGAAAGCTAGACGCGACCACACAGAGCAAGGAACAAAACACAAACGAGAACTAGAGGCGTCAATAATAAAGCGATAATTATAATGTCATTCGTCATATCGCGTGAGCTGTCGATGATCGTTATCAGTGGGTACCTCCCTCAAGGGGAACCTAACACTTACATCTAGGGTGAGCGTGCGAGAGCTGTTCATTTCCTGGTCACGATAAATACCGACGAGGGCATGCCCGCGCTCGTACAGAGAACCCTTGAGGCTGATGATGATGAACTGGAATGCATCCGATGCATGCGCTCGGATGTAGTTGGCTACCTTTGCCACATTCGTATTGTCCAACGCCGCGTCGACTTCGTCAAGAACAAAGAAAGGGCTGGGTTGGTAACTGTGCAAGGCAGTGCGCCTGTATGTCAGTCGTTGAAGCTCTCAGAGGAATCAAGTTCTGCACCTGTGGATGGCAAATAGTAGAGCTAGTGCCGCTACGGTCTTTTCACCGCCGGACAGCTGCTCCATGTCTCGGAAGCGTTTCATAGGGGGCATGGCATGATATTTGATGCCGCCCGCATATGGCTCCTGATAACAACACATGAGAAAAGAAGAAAGCTCGTATTCTACCTGGCGTACTTCGTTGTCTTCCAGGCTAAGATAGGCAACACCACCCATAGGCGCTGCCTTTCCCTTGGTCAGGTCCTTGTACACCTGGTCGATGCGCTCTGAAATGTGGTTGTACGCTTTGTTAAACAGTTCGGTCCTGCGGGTAGGTTAACTTCAGAATGTCGTCAACAAGATACGAAAGATGAGTCAGTACCGCCGTTGTTTAATATCATTGAACGCATCTCTCGCATTTTTGGAATCTTTGCGAGCTTTGTCAGCCTCCTTTTCGGTTGCAGCAAGTTTGATCTCAACATCATCGAGCCTAAGTAGAAGGTAGTCGGTTTTCTGGAAGTATTTAGGGCCAAAAACAACGTACCGATCCATGGCCTTCATGTTTGGCGTCATCCGTTCAATCTCCGCATTGAGTTTGCCTATGGATGCGTCCAATTCACCAAGCACTTCGCCAGAAGGGTTCTGCGTCGAGGGGCCATCACGTAAGAAAAGGGCGCCGTTTGTCAAAACCATGCGCTGAAATGCGGCCCACCTCTCGCTCGCCCGAACTGAGCATCTCGAAGTCAATTTCGAGACCATAGTCAGGCACACTCCTCAGACGTTGTGTCGAGTCACCCGCTTCCTCTTCATCGACATCCATGGCCACCTCGTCTCGTAAGTTCTGTCGTCGGCCGGCCGTCAAGCAGATAACGTGGGAAACATGAACGACGAACCTCCTCCATGGGGACATTCTTGAGATTCCCAGAGACCAGTGGTAACTTGATCTCCTCAAGGCGGCATTTCCGGTATACGCCCGAGCGCTCGAGCGCTAGCCTTTCGATCTCGTCGTTCTGGTTACCATCAGACCGTCAATGAACCGAAAAAATAATGCGTTCGAAGGGACACCCCTACCCGTGAGGATATTTCTTTTTCCGCTTGTTCGAGGGCCTTGGCGGCCTTGGACGCAGCGCGCTTAGCGTCTTCAACTTCTTTCGTCTTCTCGTCAAGGGTTGCTTTGATGCGCGACATCTCGTCCTCAAGTTCCTTGATCCCTTCTTGCAACCTCTTAAGCTCCTCTTGCGTCTCTGTCTTCGTCTTATCAAAACGTTTGAGATTCTCCTCCTCCCTCGCGCAGGTCTCGACAAGAACATTCAGGCGTTCCTGGAGCTTCTTCAGTTGCTCCTCCTCAAACTGAGATCTTCGAGGAGGATCAGATCAGTAGTCCATCGAGCAAGAGTCATTTCGTACAGATGCGTGAGCCGAGCGATTTGAGTCTCAAAGCGCAGACGCGCTTCGCTTTCTTCCTCTGCGAGCTTTAGCTGGCGAGCTTCATATTCCCGGACGTTTGCTACGCCTATATCACGGCAGAAACTTCCGAAAACTTGGTCTTCAGCTGCGTCCACAACAGACGAGAAGCGTTGAACCTGCTCGCGAAGTTTATCGAGTGCGTTTCGTAACTGTAAGTGCCAAGAGAAGGATGTCATGCGACGAAACGGGCGAAGATCTTGGAAGCACAGCACCTTGTCGTATTCCGGGGCATTTTGTTTCAAAGACCTGTCGATATGTTTCAGTTCATCCTTGATGCCCCGAAGCTTATGATCGCATGCGCTCTACAAAGCTCAAGATGAGAACGAAGGTATACAACGCCAGGGGGATAGACGCACGAGATCATCTCGGGAGACCTGAAGCACCGCTTCCAAACGATTGATTTCTGAGATCAAGTTATCATCTTCCTTGCTTCGCGGCTTCTGCTTGACGAGTTCGCTCAGCTGGTTCTGAATATTGTCCCTCGCACGCGATAAACCTGCAGGGCGTCACCGCGTCAATAAGTGCTGTGCAGAACGATCACCAAACACCTGCCCTGGATATCTTTCTCCTCCCACTTCTTCCCACTTCCGTGCGTGCTGCGGCCACCAGTGATCAAGCCGCTCTTGTGAATGATCGTGCCTTCAAGCGTCACAGCTTCCCCACAATTGTGGCGTCAACACTCCTGTAAAGCGAGGCAATAACGGAGTCCCCCGGGCTACGCGTACCTTTGACCTCCTGGCCCTTCTCATAACAGACATAACGCGCGACCTCCATCGTGTCGCACACAAGTGCATTCCCGCACGCGTGGTGTATCGCACGTTCCATTACTGGCTCGTATTGGATCACGTCGACCGCGAGGCGGGCGCCCTTGGCAAACGAGCGGAACTTGTCGTTGATTGGCTTCACCTGGATCGAGTCGAGGGGAATGAATGTCGCCTGGCCTGCGCGCTGGTTGCGCATGTACTATAACGTAGCATATTGGTCGACATAGGGAAACATAACGAGCCACCGAAGGATGAGGCGCACCTCTATGCAGTCGATCGCGGTCCGCTCCTCGTCTACAACGACGGCATCGATGTTGCGGCCAAGGATAACAGAGATGGCCGATTCGTACTTCCGCTGAGTGGGCTTGCACAAGTCAACCAGCCGGCCACGCACACCTAAACACGTGACACATGAGGTCGTTCAGCGGCCAATCCACTGGCAGTACGCACCGGGGAATATGCGCTGCAGGCTTGCCAATGTCTCCTTCATCTTTGCCTCGCGTTCAGTCTCCTTCTGGTCAACACCGGCCTGCATGAGTTTTTGATGAACCTCCAGGAGGCGCTCATTAAGCTCAGCCTCCAGCCGACTACAGTCAGGCATCAGTTGGTAGCAATTGTCATCACAACATGAATAAATGCATACTTAATGCGTGTCCGCTCAGACTGTTGGTCGTCCAGTTGTTGTTTGACCTCTCTTAGCTTCTCGCTGTTCTCTTTGATGTTGACTTCCAGCTAAGGCGGCTATAGATCAGCGTACAACAACGAGGGTGCACAAGCGCGTACATCGTTCTTCTTGGTTTCATACCCATCGCGATCCTCGTGCAGACTTGCTCTCTTCTGCTCGAGTTCCTCTTGCTTGTCTTTAAGTTGCGTATACGTTCGGGATGCTGTCTTTTCTTCCCGCGTGAGCTTCTCGAGGGCTTGACGTTCCTCGACAGCAAGAACACTGGCGTGCGCCTTTCTACAAATTCCAACTCTATTAGATCAGAACGCCGGGAAAAGGAAACTAACGAACAGTCGACGATACTCCTCCAAGCTCCCGTCACTCAGAGAAAGATTGTTCTGAGACGTTTGCCGCTGAGCCTCTGCCATTGCAAGGCCCACTTAGGAAGAAGGATGGCCAACGATGCGTCTGCTACTTACCTCGTGCCTCATCCGAGGCCTTTTGAACTGTCTCCAGATCACTTTGGTAGCCCCGGAGTTTCGTAGCTTGCTTTTCAACCTCTTTCGTGACTTGCTCCTGGACCTTTTGCGCGTTATTGAGCTTCCTAGTCGAATGAGCAATGGATGCCTCGACGGCCATAAGCTCTGGTTTCTGAGAAGGGGAAACGACACGCCTAAGCAGTTACAAATTACAGGTGATATGCTACTCGCCTTATCCTCTAACGCTTTCTCGGCCTTCTTTATTCTCTTCTCGGCTTTCGCAACTGCAGTCCGGGCTTTGGCCTGATCGGCGCGCGCCTCCTCGAGCTCCTCGTCACGACTCTCCTTCTCTTCGCGCAGTCCGGCGATAGAACTCCCGAGAGTTGTAATCTCTTCTGCATTCTTCTCGAGGCCCTCCTCAACGCGGAACAGTTTGAAAAGGAGACGGCGGAGAATGAGATCATCCTGCGCATGTTGCAGTTAAAATCCAACCAGGACGGAGGCAATTGTAACGTACGCGCTGCTGGCACAGAGCTTCGAAACGCTCCGCCTCGCCCTTTTGCTCTTTGTACTGCTTGATTTCGCCTGCGATGGCGCGTCGCTTCGTAAAATTATGTGTGGCGTTCTCCGTCGCACGGTCCTGCTCCTCCCTAGCCTTTTCGTACTCTGCAGCGAGCTCGAGTGAGCCGCTGATCTGTTCGACGAGACGCGTGAGTTCTTTAGGAGACTGGGAGGCGACAGCCTCGACGTCTCCCTGGAAGACCAGGAAATTCTTGGCCTTCACAAGAATATTATGCTTGATAAGGGCTTCATTGTACGTGGTATATGTGACAGTCCTTTTGTTCAGCTTGTATTCAGAAGCCCCGGTTGTCGAGATTCTATGTCTCTGCGTGAGAGTAAGGCAGATGAGGATAGGAGGGCAACGCACGTTCTTTGAAAGAGCCACTCCTTTTTCTTTTCATCTTCAAATACCGCAAGAACCCAAGCCTTCTTAGCAGAACCTTCCCCTTCCCCTTCGTCCTCCTCTTCATCTTCTTGATCGGTCTGGGAGGCTCCCTCGCCGTTATCCCGGGCCAGACGACGGCCACGGTACACCAGATCTCGAAGCTGGCTACTTCTGAGCTGTGCACTCTTCACTCCGAGCACAAAGGATATTGCATCCATTAGATTAGACTTGCCCGCGCCATTAGGCCCAATGATAGAACTGAAATTCTTGAACGGGCCGATGACTTGGTGTCCCCTGATGGGCCAACAAAAGTTGAGGAATGTGAAACACGCGGAGGACTTGACTCACCTATATGACTTGAAATCGCATAGCTCGATGCGAATAAGGGGCATCTTCACTCAAAGATCAATCAATGCCTTGACTACTGCGACCACTGGTGTTTAGTGTGACACCAACACGGTGTGACACGCGTGACCCACCGTGTCAAACCAATTGTTACCCGCCCTGCCAGTGGTTGGGTGTTCTGACCAGCCTGTACTGTACTGCATCCTGTGCCCAGAGTTTACATTCACGGCCCGCTACTTGCGCTTCCTCTGTCTTCGCCGATCTGGGATTATTGCTATAGCTTAGATCAACCCCAGCAGGAGCGTGGCGGTCCCACAAGAATATCAAAGGTGAACAGGGCACTACCGGCTCGTCCCCCTGAAAAGTCGCCCCTGTTGCGCTCTTTTCAAGTCCCTGGTAGAATGTGCCAGTGTAATGAAGATGACTTCCCACCCCTATAAGCTGCAATGGAGAGACACGCCTTGTATCGCAACCTGATGGTGATGGTGTCCCTCCGAAACGTACTGAAACCAGGGATCTTAAAACGACGAAAGGTGAGCTCCTTCCACTTTTCGATATTACAGCTCTTAGGTGTCTTTTGGGGGCGGTTACACAAGGCAATGATGGCGCCCCTAAATGGAAAGCCTGAGGAAGATTCGATGCCTCCCAACCTCGAGACATTCATCTCTGGGGAATGCCTTCCAGACGTTATCGAAGTCTACGGCAATTCTACACTATTTCGATTGTCTCCTTTTCAGTCGTTCCCGGGTCCCTTGAAATTGTTTCTTGAGCGGTATCCTGTTAGATTCGTGCGAATGTACCCTCCGCGCACCCAAACAGACAAAGGTGCGTTCAACCCTGCCATGATGTCTCCGTCTGATCCACGGATGTGGACGAACGGTGATTAGATGACAAATCGGCCATGCTGGACCACCCGACAATGGGTCGGCTCGATCTTCGACACAGCAAATACCTCGGCAGCGGCCATCACTCAAAAGTCGTCGTCGCACCTCTCACGCTCCCATCTAGCGCAGCCGCACCATCCGTCCGTGGCGCGGTCGCCGTCAAACTTGCGCGACCCCATCCCGCGGAGCGTGAGATGCTTTTGAATGAGGCGAAGATCTACAACGCGTTTCCGCGCGACCTCCAGGAAGGCACCTCTCATCAGCCGCCAGTTGTGCCTAAATTTTACGGATATTATGTGCCTTCCCGTGAGGCATTTGACAGCCAAAGTTACAAATTTAACGAGGAAGACCGGAAGGTGGTCTGGAAGGCGATCAAGGGCGTTACCCCACTCTTACTGCTGGAAGCATGTGGCAGAGAGATTAAGGCCCCACTTTTATCTCGTACAGAAAGGTGCGCGCGATTTTTATAAATACCCAACGCAAGTGAGGAAAGATCGACGAAAATAGGGCAAGAATATTCGGGCTCTTTGATCGTCTACACGCAGCCAACTTCGTGCAGGGTTCAGTTTATGAGCGCAACATCCTTATTCAGCCCGGCCCGCTCAACGTGCCCTGTTCGGAACGCTCGATCCAGAAGCCGTCGTACCGAATCATTGACTTTGGGCGTGGGCAGTGCCCCAGCGTTAGTGGCTTGAACATCATGGCATTGACTAGTGATGCGAAGTTTGAGGGAGAGGAAGCCCGTCAGAGGATACCGTGTTTCGAGTGCCCGTGTCTCGACTGACCGAATCCGAAGGCGAGATCATCCGTGGTTTTGATTCCCGCCTTGCAGTGGCCATGATTGAATTTACTTGGGTAATTATGTTGTTTTTATAAGGCTGATTTGCTGTCGTAGTTGCTTTGGCCGTTTGGGTTTTGGGTGACATCTCACCACCTGTGTGCTCGGGCCAGGGGCTAGAAGTGTCACAACACAGTACTTCGGTACATGTACTACTACTCAAACTCGAGGTCAGGCTGTGATCCACTTTTCAGGATTATTCCTATTTCAGCCCTGCGTGGGTGGTTTCTTATGATGAGTAAGCGGCCTCCCTGGTCTTCCCTGGATTTAGTACATACCCTGCGCTATACAAATGAGGATTCCAACTTCAGTTGAGCGACCCCCAAGTTGCTCAATAGAAATTCATTTCAACGTTGGAGTACTCACATCTTACGTTCTGATTTTCGTGCGTACGTCCCGTTCTCTACTACCCACTCGTGTCTTCATCTTATCTCTGCCATCGTGGCCCAGAGGTCGTTCTTGTTGCGAAAGGCATCCTATGTCACAATACCGCGATTTGCCTGATCAGAAGGAGGGTTTTCACAAATATATCCTTCGTGTCTGCCTGAATCTTGTCCGGACACCCTTCTATCAAGCTCGGACGTTTCAGCTTCATCGACGCCTCAAGAAATCGAGGCGGCCCGAGGATGTCAAACATGCAATTGATTATTTCCGCTCTCTTCGGGAACAACCCCTCAAACCTTTTAACATCCCTAGGAACCGAGTCACAGCATTGCTAGTACAGGCGTTGGCAGTTCAAGTGGAGTTGGAGTCTGGCGATGTGATGAAGGCTATTGAGGAGATGACGACTCTATGCCACGAACTCCTCACCTCCGACACCTCTGGAAGCCATTTGAGAACTGCCCTCGTACCCTTCGCCGAAGCCTTTCTCACCAAAGTATATCTAACGGTCCAACCAGAAGTAGAGCTCTTAGAGCAAGTAATTGATTGCCTACGAGATTCGGTGAAGGCGTCACCTCCAGAATTACACGAAGTATCCCTCGCGCTCGCCAGCGCTCTCGCCACCCGCTTCAATATAGCCCATTCAAATGATGATTATGAAGAGGCGGCTGCCGTACTGGACAAAGTCATCGCTGCTCACCCCGCTGCAGAACCCCCTGCCCCACTACAGGTCCTGGCTTCAGAGATGGTCACATGCCTTACTTACTACCGATCAGTCGTGTACAAGAGCCCAGAATATTCGGAAGAGGCAATTGCCCGGTGTCGTACCCTCCTCGGCTACTCTTCCCTTCCAGATTCGATTCGTGTTGATGTCACTCAGCTCCTCGCAACTCAGGCTCAATGGCGTTTCAAACACTTCGGTCTCAACGACGGCGGACTCCAAGAATCGCGCACCCGTATTTCAGAAATAGTTGGCCGCTCATCGCTTCCCCCGACAGCGTCAGAAGACATCATAGAGTTGGATGCTGTCCGGGCAGCTTATCCGATAACCGCAGTGGAAGGGAGAATTCAGAACCTTGAAAAACTTCTCTCTACCACCGTTCCAGGGTCCCCAGATCACAGAGGTTGCCTGAGGGGTCTTGTAGATTGGTACCAAACGAAGTTCTCTCATACGGGTGATGTCTCGGACATCGAAGAAGCCATCAAGTACGGCCGAATGTCACTCACTTCGGCCAGCTCAAACGATAAATTTGGACCCTGTGTCTTTCTAGCTGACGTGCTGCTCATGGCATTCGAACGTAACGGAAAAACTGAGCACCTCGAGGAGGCAATTGCTCTTTATCGCGATGTCCTCGAGATACAAAGCGCACAGTTGACTCTGATACGCTTTCCCATACTGCTAAGGCTCCTTTCATCGTTGTCCGCCCGCTTGTGTTTGCTTGGTCAAGAGCAGGACTTGGATGAAATCATGCACATTCTCCCCTTGGCCGTCAGTGATGGACACGCTAGCGTACATGACAGATTCGAGCTGTCGTGCTTCTGGGCATCCGTTTCACGCACCGCTAGGCATCTCTCCGTATCCACTGCGTACGAGAGTGCAATGTCACTGATGCAACGCTCCCTTGTCATCGCACCGACCTTAAAGATACAACACACCCGTCTCGTTATGATGCGCGGCATGTGCGAGACAATGCCGCTGGAGTACGCATCGTGGCAGATCCAAACAGACCACCTCGAAGCGGCCATCGAGACCCTTGAACGAGGAAGGGTCTTACTCTGGTCTGAAATGCGTGGACTCCGAACTTCAATTGAACAACTCCGCGTGGCCGACCCACCTCTGGCAGAACAGTTCGTGGCGATCAACAAGAAGATCGAGGAACTGATCACGTCCGTCGCACCAGATGCTAGTGGGACTATAGAGACAGATGATAGCGGTTCCTCAGGTCTCCGAGGAATGGATCCGTTTGGCCGCCTTGTGACGAGGCAACGGAAACTGTTGGATGGGCGCGATGCACTCATCTTACAGATTCAACACTTTCCGGGCTTCGAGAACTTCTTAAAAGCAGCCTCGTATGACACTCTCCGCTCTGCTGCTTCGTGTGGACCAGTTATTATCATAAATCAGTGCGAATGGCGTTCGGATATTCTCATCCTCCTCCATAACTCCCCTCCTTCTCTCATCCCCATGGGTAGCGATTTCAATGATCGTGCCACAATTCTGAAGAATCGCCTTTTGGGAGCTCGGAAAGCTCACGTGGAGTCAAAGCAATATCAGCGCGCTTTAAGCTCCGTACTTGACGGCCTCTACGACCTCGTTGGTCGACCAGTCATCGAAAGACTCCACATCCTGGGGGTACCAGAGCAATCCCGAATTTGGTGGTGTCCAACGTCGGCCTTTTGTTCGCTTCCTTTGCATGCAATGGGCCCGATTCCATCAGACGATGGTGTCAGACGGTTCTTCTCAGACCTGTACATCCCATCGTATACACCATCACTCTCCGCGCTCATCGAATCTCGGAAACCGGGCACGCGAACCTCAATCCAACCTTCATTGCTACTTGTCGCGCAGCCCGACGCGTCGTTGCCCGGGGCACAGGAAGAGATGGAAATCGTACAAGCACTAGGCACGCGATTGCCGGTGGAAAGTCTCATTTCAGAAGGAGCAACACCTGCCACCGTGTTGGAAGCGCTCCAACGTCATCAGTTTGTCCATTTCGCATGCCATGCGACTCTCGAGACTGGGGAACCATTCGACGCGTCTCTCAAGCTCCATAGGCGGATGCGCCTTGCGTTGCTCGACATTGCGCGCTCTCGGGTGCCCGCTGCTGCCGAACTGGCCTTCCTCTCCGCATGTCACACGGCGGAGCTGACGCGCGAAAGCATCGCTGATGAGGCACTACACCTCGCAGCCGCCGCGCAGTACTGCGGATTTCGCAGCGTGGTCGGGACGATGTGGGAGGTGGTCGATGCAGATGGGCGCGAAGTGGCGGAAAATTTTTACAGGTCAATGTTCTCTGGCGATGTGACAGCGCCATTGGAATCGGGTGTACGTTACCACGAGGGGTCTGCGAAAGCGCTTAGGGATGCAGTAAGAAGGCTGCGGAGAAAGAAGGGAACGACCTTGGAGCGCTGGGTGAACTTTGTTCACTATGGTGCATGATCTAGGAGGTGGTTCCTGGGTCACCTTTTGTGAGTGGCCCGATGTGTCCTTTCTCAAGCCGTGTAAAACGCTTGATGCTTTGTCCGTGGCAGGTCATGGATCGGAGTCAGGCGTCGACATCATGGGTTCCTGATACCAAGCAGTAGTTGGATATCTAGTAGATTCGAGATGGGTGTAACTCTTGTTTCTCTAATACTTGCCAGTGGCCAAGCCGCTTCAAGGCCTGTGTCAGAATCATCAGGAATCACTTAATGACTCGCTTTCGGAGATCGGTCTCACGTGACTTTCATAGGGTCAGTGGACAGGTGCTCTAGAATCTCTGATCTCTGTCGAGTGGGAATGATAATAGAGCATTGTTATCAAGCGATTCAAGCGCTAGTCTGGCTCGTTAGCTTGAGACACACATGAAGCTGATGCGTCGTAGTCGGCTGACAACGGGTGACGTTGCAGACCGTCAAAAGGGGATAGAGATCATAGCAGCTCACCGAAAATGGGTAATAGTTTGAATTTCACAAGCCAAAGACAACACGGCGTTCTCTCGTACTCCCAGCATCGAGTCCAAGTTACCGATCCTCTACGCAGCCTTTCCGAACCAGTCCACCGTGACGTCCCACCCGACCCTAGCCGCTTCGACCCCGTCGAGCGCGTGTCCCTCCCCTTCGAACGTGAGCAGCTCGACTTTTTTCCCGAGTCCCCTGAGCGCGTGAAAAAATGCCTTTCCCTGCACGTTGACCACCCTGCGGTCCTCGAGGCCGAGCAGCAGCAACACGGGCACCTTCACGTTGCGCACGTGGGCGATGGGCGAGGACGGGTACAGCTGCGCGTACAGCTCAGGCGGCAACTGCTCGCTCTCCGTGGATGGCTGCACGCCAAACTCGAAGAAGTACCAGTCTGGGATGTCGGTGCTCGTTGGCTGGGACATGATCACTGGGTTGCGCAACACCGCTGCGGAGAACGTGTCTGGGTATTGCCCGACGACTGCGGTTATGGTGGGGGTCAGCGAATCTAGGTATGTCGCCGCTTGGATAGTCGCACTCACGGTGACCCGTAAGAAAGCCACCATGACTTCCTCCGGTTACGAACTGCTTCCCTGGGCCGTACTCCCCTTTACCCTCCTTCACAAGGTAATCCACAGAAGCTTTGACGTCCTCTACATCCAGTGTACCGCACTTCCCGATCAACTCCCGGACGTAGAATTCACCGAAACCGGTCGATCCGGTGTAATTAGGAATATTCAACGTGTCTATATGTCGACTCATCAGCATAGGCCAACAAAGAGGACAGACTCAAATGTCTTACATCCTTGTAGTGCATATGCCGCCAAGGACGGTGTGAAAGCCGTTGGAATAACACCATGGGGACCACCGTGTATAAAGGTCATCAAAGGCTGAGCTTTGCGTCGCTTCGGTTCTATCAGAATCGTCTCCACTGGGTATCGGTCGGGTATAGGGAGAACAGCAGCCCTCAGTTCGCGAAGAGTACTCTCGACTAAAGCTAACGTCAGATCAACAGGACCTCATCGATTGGAGGCTCACCGCGAGAAGTAAGCGACGGCATCTCGATAACTTGCCAAGCGACTCTAGGCTTCCCTCCGTGTTCCTCGAGCTTTCCAAGGACCAGCTCGTTCGGGACCGTCGGCGCACTCCTGGAAGCCAGGACCCACTTGCGCCCGTCCGTCGCCAGCGGAGACCAGCTCCACAAGTCCTCGCTGGATTCGGCAGGCGTCAACTGGACCACGCTTTCCGGCTGCTCTAGGTCGACGAGGATGACCTCTAGCCTAGAGCACTGACTCGTTCGCGTGAGCAGGTACGCCCGGCCACCTGACCGGACAAAAGGGCGCGCGAGAAGGCTCTCCACATACAGGCCAGCGAAACCACCCATGAAATCCTTCTGTATCTTGTCGATCGTGGGAACGATTGTCGTCGTCTCGCGCGTTTGCAAATCAAATCTGTGTATCGAGAAACAGGATGCGTGGGGGCCGCCAAGCTCGTGGGAGAGCCATAGCACTGCGTTTGTACCAGGAATAGGACGCGGGGAGCGAGAGGCGCGTCCAGAATCGGATAGCTTCGTCGCTGAGATGGCGAGCAACGTGTCTGAAGGCTCCTGGACCGCGTTATCTAGGTCCAGCTTGAGTTCCCAGACAGCGGTCGGCCGATTGAAACATGCTTTGATGCCGAGCCGCTTTCCATCCTCGGTATACTCGTAACCGGTCACGAAAAAGATGTCATCTGCGATGAACTGAGCTTGACCAAAGGTGACCTCAGAGTTGCATATCCCGCTCGGTACGCATATACCCTGAACGACGGGGGGACTATTACCTCCGGACAGCGTTTCGACGGGCGCAGCATTTGGAGCCCATCTGGCGACAAAAAGCGTTGGCCGCTTTCGTCCGACGTAGCCCTCGCCATAGTCGGGAAGAAAGCGGAATTTCGAGAAGGGGTCGTCGCCGTTCTCTGGCGTATTTGCCTCGGCGATATAGACCAACGAAGTCTCGGAGGGAGAAAAGGCAAGGGTGGAGAGCTGATCTGGGAAGGTTTGGGTGCTCTTGCGCCTGGGCGCAAAGAGATGACAGGGGCTCACCGTCTGTATAGAACACGCCGTGCGCCTTTGTCACGTTGACGGACGCCTCTAACCTCTCTCCCTCCCATATTTCCACAAATCGCTTCTTATCCCCCGAGTTGGTTTCTCGGAGGATGGCAGTCAGCTTGCCCGAAGGTGAAATGGCGGATGCGATGACCTCAGGGGACACGTCTTGAGCAGGCGAGGCGATCGCGGTGAACGCCCCATCGGATCTGCTCGATGACTTTATGAAGAACGTCTTGCCCGTCGTCCGCTTTGCATTTCGTGTGTGGTCCTGTGAAGATGACACCACCTGAACGACTATTGATATTGGGTGATGAAGTGCGCTATTCCGTTCGTCAAGATGACAAGAGAGAAGATCGATGCGACACACCCTTGTCTGAAAGGAACCGGGCGGACGTGTAAGTCGGAATGCTGGATAGTTCTGTATACCAGCTCGTTGTGCTCCCAGTTGGGGTGGTCATGGTATGCGTACAGAAGGGTGGTCGTGTGGGCAGGCAGGGGAAGGGTCGAACGTTCGACAAGACGTTCGAGAAAGGAGATGGCGGTAGAAGTAGTCAGTTCGGATTACACGGTTCAAGATCTAGGCCCGCGGGCTTGAGGGAGGCAGACAAATGGAAGGTGAGCAACTCCTATCGATGTTGAATTGAATGGCGTGGGCCAATTACGTCGAGTCTGAGTCCATTTTATGAACCCAAGCATCGAGACATTCGGAATAGATGTAAACACACCCGTGGGGTAGTGGCCAAGGGCCGAGGCAACTCTGGCCTTCGTGATGAAAGAAGACCATCGGACAGTTCTGGGCCTGCTACAATGAAGAACGATCTTCTTTCCTTTCTTTACAGTGAATTGTCATCGATCAAGTCTGACCGTTTATCACCGCGATCAACGCCCACACACGCTCCCCGACAAGTTCTGCTCAGAACTTCGATTAACCGACGAAGCCCGGATGCTCTCCCGTTCTTAAACTTTAACAAAACGAAGAGCAGATACGTCCCGCAGCGTGCAGAGTTTGCTTATGGCCTTTCCCACTTGGTCGTGTGCGCGCAAAGATATCGTGAATCAAATCAAAGACCGTTCTGAGTGTGGGCCTGGGAGTAAGGAAGGGAACGAAGGGATAGCTTGTCCAAGGGATCGTGGGTGAGTTACCTCTGGAGGAATGAGGGCGATAATCAGAACATCCACCTGCAGGAACGGCACTGTCAACGGCCCTTTTCCTTTCTATTCAGAACAACTGAACAGAACCTATTTATAACAGCGGTGGGCTCTTCCTTGGAACAAAAGTACGGCGCGTTCCCAAGCCCAAAGTCCCCAAACTAACATGACTAACTCGAACTTGAAGGGATCTGGGGCATACACAAAGGACAAGCTGCTCCTCCACCGGACCAGCTCGAACTCAGCAAGCTACTATCCAGGACTTGCGATGGTCACGGTCAGTGCCAGTGGCTCTCGGCCAAAAGTAAAAAAAAAAAGCAAACGCATCCCAAGGGTATTATATCTTAAAATTCCCAGTACTACACCTGTCTGGGATACTGGAAAATCGGGCGGGATTGACCTATGATTGACTGCTTCCAAACCGTCGCCGGAGGTCCCAGATGCTCGATGTTTCGCTCTCAGGGCGCAAAGCCCGTGCTTCCAGAGAACTTGATGTGCCACAGTTACGATGTTTCATACTTACTCACACCGGTACCTCCCCGTGATATTGCCTCCGCCGCTATCACCGTCCGGGGCGCCTCATATGTCCCACGTCCTTTTGCGTGTCCCGGTATTTTTTGTCACTCCCACCTTAATAATGCAATGTGAAAATCCGACTATTTTGGGTCCATCGTTATCACCTGATACGTTCTAAATGCGATTTATGTCTTGCATACGTCTTCAGGTCTTCAGTGGAAGGATACACATGTAGGAACTGAGAATGGCACGTACAGCAGTCGGATTATTGTATTCCGCGCGCATGTAACTTCTCTGATTTAATGAAGGCACTTAGCACGGTCTAGCTTCGAGGATCGATGATAATGAATGAGTAGCGGCGAGTTATTGAACTACAGCCTGCCGTGTCCGCAACAGCCGACCAACAAACGAAACGAGTTCTACCGCTAACTCTTCAGGTTCTTTCGGTCCTTTCGGACAGTAATCTCTCTCAAATAATATGGTGTTGTGTTATTGCAAGCACAATGATGGGTAATAAGCGCTAACTATATATGTGGGATGAGTGAAGTCCAGTGACCACATGGTAAGCTGCAGGAGGGGGTAATCTAAGACCCAGGAAGGGGAGTACAAGCAACACCAATCGGCCAGGTATGTAAAGGAAGAGTAGTGGTATCATGCTTATCTCAGTTATCGTCAAGGGCTCACCTTTATATCGACTGAGACCGATTTCATCTGCAAATAGGACTAGGGCTTGAGGATTGGCCAAGCAAGAACACGGACCAGCCATGGCCAGCTATCTTTATCAATAAGGGGCCCAAGGACAATCGCAACTGGAAGCACCGAAAGTGCATCTCGAAGTGCGGCCCAGAATCCCACTATAGCCTCAACATCCCCATCATCGATAGACTCTTCAATCCTTCGCTTCCTTTATACTCGCACCTCACATTGTACGTTCTGTGGCTTGTCCCACCACAACAAGTACATGGCATCACCAAACTGAGGGCTGCAAATGCGACTGTGACGAGCTCCAGTTCTGTTATCGGTAGATCTTGACCTGCTCGTGCGATGCCTTGTGCCACAAACCAGCCCGTTTGCAGGATGACGACGCCCTTGGAGATGACGTCTCCCTTGCTCTTGTCCTTTTTCGAGATCCTTGGGAAATCACCATTTCCCGTCAGGAAATAAGGGTGGAGCTCATTGGGTAACAGCACGCCGACGGGCCTATTCCATGAAGCCGCCCATGATCGCGAAGAAACCGTGAGTGGTTGTCCATCCCTTTCCTGCGTCCAATGAGTCACTGTTGATTTCCGCACTCAGTCTTTACGGCTCACCTTTATGATACCTTGTCACTTGAACGGCAGCCTGTCGCTGTCTCAGTGCCCACATGATGATCGCTTCTAGCACAGCAAGGGCAGCAAGCGTAAGTCCGACACGTCGCAAGGCTATCGTTGGCCACCTCTCGTCAGGACTTGGAATGTTCAGCTGAATGAAATCCCACGTCCATAAGAATATGGTGAGTGTACAATTGCGTATAATGTCCCAGAGCGACCTGCAACTGAACTATTTGGATCATCACAGGAGGGGGGTTGAGAGAGACAAGGGGTGGTGAATGTAGGCCAACAGGGGATGCGCGGGTGGCTGCGAGAATAGCGAGGACAACGGTCATGGTAGTACGCAGGCGAGAAGGGGGGAGGTGGTGGTGGGGTATTGACAGTGCCTCCCTGCATCGTGGCCTGCCTGTGACTGAACGAAATGGGATGCACGTCATTTGTTTGTGTTTGTGTGACTATCCCACGCAGAGGTTTGACGGGTCAAGTAAAGCCGTTGGCCACTGCATACTGCCAGTGTATGTCAGCAGAACCCGTCCAGTCGCTGTCCGTGAACAACATCATAAGCAGAAAGAGATGAGCTGAGAATTAGTGTGAACAGCTAAATAGATATGTAAGTCACAATTCATTATATACTACCCCTACAAGAAATCTAAATCCGACTCGACAGCGCCCACAGACTTGGACAGGTTTATGCGCAACTAATGCCGAGCTCTGGAAAGTCGTATGTACCAGGGATAGCATTTTCGCACCCTTCGCGATCTCTATGAGAATTACAGTTGATCTGGTCGTTCGGGATGCTGCAGCAACGTAGGCAAAAGCGATTCAACGCAGGCTCGACACTGCGTCCCTATCAGTACCCCGTCCCATCTCTCCGGAGAAAACCTAGGATACACACAGTTCGATGAAGCTTGCTCCAACCCCGCCAAAAGTACAGTGGGCACCATTCGGGTACCGCACGTCCATTTGTCCACCAGCGTCGTTGGCATTGAAGTGAAACTTGCTCGAGTCGATACATCCAGTGATCTAGAGAGACGCGCTGTAGTCCAGGTAAATAGCCTAGCGGCTTCAGGAAAATACCTGGATCCACGAGTTGTCATGCGCGCGCGTGAGTGAGGCGGCAGTGATGAAGCCTTCATCCATCTTCCTCTGGCAGATATCACCCGAGCTCCCAGGAGTACAGTACGTTTTTGCATCCTCTTCTGCGTCGGACACAAGCTCTAATAAGAGTTGATCATGGCGGGCACCCGTGACGAATACGAACTCGAACATACCGTCTGGAATCGCAGGTAGTAGAAGGGAAAAGTCATCCACACTCGTAATGAACACGGTTGTCTCAACCGAGGGCTCGCCGGTGGGCTCCGGTGTCGGTCTCGTGTCTAGGTCCTGTTCCATGGCCCCAGAGGAGTCTTGGCGAGGTCGCAGTATCCCCGCCCGGAACATTGGGCGTCGAGTACGGGTGGGCGAAACGTTTGATGCCTTCCACAAACGAGAGGCATAGGTAGATATGTTGCCAGAAGGTCTAACTGTGAGAGAACGAATGTATGGATAGAGCGGGTTAGGACGAAGGCTGTACGGGTCAGACCAGTGGTTGCGAGTGCCAGGGATCGCGCCAGCATGAACGAAGCTTGCCAAGAGCATTGTAAAAGATAGATAAGTGAGCATGAAGAGTGCTATAATCGCCCTGCGACTGGTGATGTTGAATGAAGAGGTTATGAAGAAGTGGTTCGGCGGGGAGCTTCAAGCGGGATATTGGAATGGAATTGGTATGGACAAACACGTCCACCGCAAGCCAAACATTCCTCCCTTTAAGTGGCATCTTGCCATGTGCGTCTTTGCTCAACGCTCCAAGCGTCGATCGATTATCTCCCAGTTCCATGGTGTATTGTTACTTGTTGGGGAGCGCGCCCATCATATCGCCATTATATTGTACGCGCTTGAGTGGGTGTGCGCAAAGAGATAGATGTGCTCATCGTACATGACGTCATGTAACACTCTTTTCCCCCTCTGTCTGGAGCGAATCAAACGAATGGCAATTGAGATGTAGACGGCCAAGTACTAACCTGCCATGCGTGGAGATTAAAGGCTGATACATCATCAGTAATACATGAAACGGCGGGTTAGGTGCAGGAAAGAAACCCCCTCCCATGGGTTAATAGAAGGGAGGCAGTATTGTTCTGCCAGTGGGCCCAGTGATTTTGAACCGTGTCGGGCGAATACTAGTCAGATGTGAGCCAAAATCTGATAGCGCGTTGAATCCGGTGATGTGGGGACGGGAAGACAGAATGTTAAGGCTCAACTTGTGAGGCTCGACGACTTATCATATTGAGCGCCACTATTATTACGAGTCCCGTTTAGCTCAGTTGGTAGAGCGCGTCACTAGTAATATGATCATTATGGATCGCTTGCACATGACGAGGTCAGTCGTTCGAGTCGGCTAATGGGAATTCTCTTTTTATTCATCCATCCAACCGCGTCTCCGGCGCAAGACAAATCAACAACGTAGAAACAACAATATTGTAACAAAATAATAAAATCGCATTGTCTGTTGAATGCAAGAAGAAAGATGAGGTTACCAGGCTACAGAAGTAATTGAGGAGTTGTGAGACGGAGAGGAGGGATGGGAAGGGAGGGGTGAAGCGTACAAAATACAACAACGTAAAAATACAAGGGAGGTACAACAGCGATACAACAACAATAACTGCGAAAAGTGTTCAATGTATTCAATTTATGAGCCGCCTGCAGCCTCGCGAAAAGTTCCTGTTCAACTGTCCTTGGAGTAGGTAATGTCCGCTTACGAGTCCAGTCTTACTTAGTTATAAGTACTTCCACGTCTTGAGCAGATGGGGGTTTGAACGTTCTAGATAAAGCACACGTGCCAAACATCTGCGCCATTCGTAGCACGCTGGAGACCGGCAAAGGTTGTGCGGCCGCCAAGGAGATCAACGCGTCGCAGGCCAGCGGGGTCAGGCGCGACTCTGTTGCGCTGGCTGAAACTGGACGAGGCAGCGCGTCTGTGATTCTCAGTCGGGAGCTGGTTGAAGTCGGCCTGGCTGGCGCGCTCCGACAGCTTGGCGTAGACGGCGTGGAGGACCTCACCCACTGTGACGGCGTGGCCGCGCGCGGTGGAGGCGTAGAAGCAGCCCCCGGAGATCCCGGGCACTTCGAGGATGAGGGACGGCGCGCGCGTCGAGATGGCGGGCTCGTTCAGCGCGTTGGGGTTGCAGGCCGGGTGGAGGCGCGCCGCAGACGGGGGTTGGACCACGTTGAAGCTCAGCTGCGCTGGTCGCTGGCCGGTGTACGCCAGTAGCTCACTCAATACAGCATACCTGGAACGCTCGGGGCTTACAGGGGGCGTGGGCAGAGAATCTAGAAAACGGGAAAAAGAAACGGGGTTAGTTGTTGGGAAGGGGCTGGGAGTTACATGGGAAGGGCATGTGCGCACGCTGGTGATGGTGAGGCAGGGGAACCGTGCCTATATGTGGTGCGCCCGGGGTTGAAGGAAAGGGAGCCACGTGCGCGTACGCATGCCCGGAATGGGTCGAGGCCGACCTAGCGGACCCCGGGGGGGACGGTAGACTCACCGGACTCAGGACCGGGGTCACAGGCAGTCTACCGCTGCCTGAGGCGGAGGTCCCTGACAGAGTGTTTAGTGACCATGGGGGACTGGACACGTAGGACGGCGGCGAATAGTGGTGCTTTTGAGAGTGGGAAGAAGCCATGGCGGCGAGTCAAACGCGAGTCGAGACTAAAGGGCGGAGAGGGTGAGCGTAGTGAGGGTGAGAGGCGGCGGCGAGCTGAACGGGGCGGAGGTGGTGGGGAATGACTCGGGTCGCATCAGGGATATATATACCCCCGCCATGTTGATATGCAACAAATACTGATACTGCAATTATGGGACTTATCGACGCGACGCTGCAATGACTGCGGCTGCGAGGGGCGCGACAGGGCGGAGGGGAAGCGTGTGGCGGGAGACAGTGGGCGCGGTTATTGACCCAATGACAACGCGAAGCGACGCGGAAGCGCCGGCGAAGCGGTGGCGGGTGGGAAATCCCGACGTCGGGACTTTCCTAATATGGAGAGGGGCGCGCTGGCGCGCTTCCCGACTACCCTGATTAGTCCTGGTGCGCCCTCTGCCCTAGACGATTCTGATATCCCATCATTATTCTAAAAAAATCCGGTCCCGGCGCTCATATGTCGAGTCATCCGTACTCGCACCCGCACCGCGTGTCGCAACGCAACAATATTAAATGACTCGACTCCGAGTTGTTTGGGCAGGGTCGTGCAAACCAAACAAAGCTAAAGCTCGTGCTATGGATGATTCCGATTGATTCGGACTTTCGCCCTGCCTCGCACCAGCAGCTTCACACACAAACACCTCTCAGCCGTGATGGATCCGGATCAACAAAGGTGATGAAATAGAGTAGAGTCAGTATTACATTTCATTACTGTATCCAATAGATATGATATGAAATAGATGGGGAAATGGGAACGTTTCACACAGACTTCACGGTATTATCGCCTCAACTTCAGTCGCCTCAGCTCCCGTTGCAACACTTCTGCCCATTCGCTAGTACTCTTCTCGTCCGGCTCTGTTGCTGGCGCCGGTGCCGCCTCAACACCGCCCCCGCGTCTCCGCGTGATGCGAGCGCGGCCACGACCAACGTCACCTTCAATCCTGGCGCCGGACGCCTCCTGCGCGAGGTGCTTGATTTCCGCAAACGAGTCGGTCGCCTGCGCGCGAAGCCATGCTGCACTGTCCGCGCGATGACGCAGGCAATCCGGGGGGGTATAACCGACAGGCTGTTCCCACTCCTGCGCCTCGTCCTCCTCTTTCCCAGGCTCCTCCATCCGGCTACCGTCCACCCACAGGGTGCCCCCCGTGCGTGCGAGCACCTCCTCGATGCTGAGCGACTCGCCGGGCGGGATCGGCGTCGGATGCGAGGGCG
>Ga0209488_10000723_pt1 | contig 28054 bp, 37 predicted proteins | sample Rivendell_Oct201_8_FD_188349 | JGI IMG/M metagenome (GOLD analysis project Ga0209488, IMG submission 188349) | Vadose zone soil microbial communities from the Eel River Critical Zone Observatory, Northern California, USA -... | ecosystem: Environmental > Terrestrial > Soil > Vadose zone >...
AGGCTACGCGGCTGGTCGTTCAAGAGTAACAGTCTGCGGAGCGAAAAGCCCGCCGAACAGTACCGTGGAATCCCCAACGGGACGCCCACCCGCAGCACCGACCATGCTAGCAACGTCGCCTCGTCGGTCCATTCGCCCACGCCCGGTATTAGGATCGAGGAAGAGATGGTGGTCCCCCCTCGTCGCTGATCTCGGGATATACGTACTGACGCCCGAATGTTTTTGACGCACTTTTCACGTTCTCATGCTTTATCTCATGCGTTGTAACAGTATGCCTTTTCTATAGAGGATGGATTTTATTTCCTTTTTTTATTTCTAGCTTTTCTAGCGTTTTCTTTTACGCGTGGATGGACGTTTGACCTCGTCCTATCCCATTCTTCTGTCCATCTTACGATCACAGTATAAATGTCTTAAATGGTTTAATACAAAATTTATTGGATGGATGGTTTTGCTAGTTGGATTGTTGAAATCCGTACATGTACAGATACATGGTTGCGTGAATCCTCTCACTCCTTTTTAGCTTGCTCGTGTCCGTTTCTGGCAGAAACCAGATGACTGCATAAATGTCTCGCTACAACTCCCACCTATGGCCAAGCAGAATCGAAGCACGCTGACGCTATCACCGGTGGAACGGATAACCATCAAATAGATGCTGTTGAAGCGTAGAAAGACTGTCGTTCACTGGTATTGCTGACGTGCCCAACGCGCTGCCGAGACGAGATTCTTGAGAGATGCCTCAGTCTCCTTCCAGCCACGGGTCTTCAGCCCGCAATCCTAAAGAAAGGAGATCAACCAAAATGGCACATTCACCAGGAAAATAATGACGCACGGGGTTGATGAAAAGAAGCGAGTCAGGGAGGATTTCGAGCATCGCCTTGACCCGATCACGGATTTCCTGGTCTCCTGGAACGCGCGGAGAATGAATGTCATACACACCGGGCCCGATCTGGTTCGAGTATCCGTAGTGCTTAAACGTAGTGAGAAGTTTCATGTCGCTCTTTGAAGCTTCAATTGAGATGACGTCCGCATCCAATCGTTGGATTGATGGGAAGATGTCATCAAAATCGGAGTAGCAAAAGTGGGAGTGAGTCTGTAGGGAGTCGCTCACACCGGCAGTCGCCAACTTGAACGAATCAACAGCCCACTTAAGGTAGCCGTCCCAATCCACACGACGGAGTGGCAAACCCTCACGAATGGCCGGTTCATCGACCTGTACAGCGTGGATTCCTGCCTTTTCGAGGTCAATGACCTCGTCACGAAGCGCTAATGCGAGTTGCTTCGACTGGAGCTCGCGCGAAACGTCTGCGCGAGGGAAAGACCAGTTGAGAATCGTCACAGGTCCAGTGAGCATACCCTTCATGGGGGATTTTGTTACGCTCTGGGCGTAGCTGCTCCATTTGACGGTGATGGGGCCAGGGCGGGAGACATCCGACACGATAATGGGTGGGCGAACATAGCGAGACCCGTAGCTTTGTACCCATCCGTTCTGGGTGAAGACAAAACCATTGAGCTGCTCGCCAAAGTATTGAACCATGTCGTTGCGTTCAGGCTCCCCATGGACAAGAAGGTCGAGGCCAACTTTCTCCTGGAAACGGACTACAGTCTCGATCTCGTTCTTAAGGAAAGTTTCGTATTCGGCCTCCGTGATTTCGCCCTTGGTGAACTTGGCACGAGCGGAGCGAATTTCCGTAGTCTGCGGGAAAGAGCCGATGGTAGTGGTAGGGAACTTGGGAAGGTCGATGTGCTTCTTTTGAATCTCCTTGCGGACAGAGAAGGGGCTCTTACGTTCGAGCTGGTCGGGGGTGATTGCAGCAACGCGCTTGCGGACAGCGTCATCAGACGTCCGCTCGAATTCACGGCGCTTTGCAATGGAATCCTCGTTGGCTTTAACTGCGGAGGAGACAGTCGAATCCTGAGAACCAGACAGGACCTTGGCCAGAATTGACACTTCCTGAGCTTTCTCACGGGCGAATGAAAACCAATCCTTGTGTTCTGCAGAGAGCTTCTTCTCATTTGCGATGGTGACAGGAGTATGGAGGAGTGAGGAGGAGGTAGCCACGATAACGCGGTCCTGCCCTAGCGCATCAACGGCTTTCTGGCCGAGTTTGATTGCGGCACGAAAATCGGTTTTCCAAATATTGCGGCCGGAGACAAGACCTAGGGACAGGACGATACTACTCTGTTTAATGGCAGCAATGACTTCATCGAGTTGGCCAGGCGCACGGTCGAGGTCGATGTGTAAACCAGCAACCGGAAGTTTGGCTACATAGTTTAGGTTAGAGTCGAGGCGTCCAAAGTAAGTGGTAAGAAGGATCTTGGGTGCGATTGGGGAAATCTCCGCATAGGCACTGGTGTACTCCTTCTCGTAAGATGCCGCTTTGTCAAGCACCAAAATGGGCTCATCGAGCTGGACCCAGTCAGCACCAGCTGCCTTCAGGTCAGCGAGTAGTTGCTTGTAAACAGGTAGGATTTTGGGCAAAAGAGAAAGAGGTTGGAAATCAGGCTTAGCATCCTTGGACGCCTTGCCAAGCGCAAGGAAAGAGACGGGACCCAAAACAACGGGACGAGTTGCGATGCCGAGGGCTTGGGCTTCTTTGTATTCTTCAATAGACTTGTTGAAGTTCAGCTTGAAGTCAGTTGTCTCTGAGAGCTCAGGCACAACAAAATGGTAGTTCGAATCAAACCTTAAAAAAAGATGTTCAAGGAGAAGGGTTTCTGAAGGAAGCTATGGACCTACCATTTCTTCATCTCAGAAGCAGGGACATCGACGCCATCAGCCTGACGCCCACGACCCATAGCGAAATAAACATCAAGGGGTGTCAGACCATGGCCAACATAACGCTTGGGAATGACGTTAAAGGCAGCTGAGTGATCGAGAACATGGTCATATAGAGAAAAGTCGCCGCTAAGATCGATGGACGACGTATCAGATCTATATCAGAGCCTGAAAAACAAAACAACCAACCTAGGGATGTAGTCGACACCTTTAGCCTTCAGCGACGTCCAGTTACTCTTCTTGACATCCGCTGCAGCCTGGGTGAGCTGGTCGGCGGAAATTTTGCCCGCCCAGTATGCCTCGACAGCCTTTTTTACTTCGCGATTAGCGCCTGAATAGAAACAAAGCTTAGACTATAACTTGTTGGATCTGAGGGGAATGAGATATTCACCGATACGGGGGAAACCCAGAACAGCGGACGAAACCATGATTCTGTGAGATGGCGATGGCAAGGGAAAAAAAAAAAAGGTCCCAGGGCGTTTGGGAGGTTGCAAGCGAATAAAAGGAAACGGACACGGGACTTGCCGCACTGGCGATCACCTAATCGCGTGTGTTCACTCTATACTGATGACGTATTGAAAAGTCAGCACGGATGAAGCGTGTGCAAGACATGTCATAGATGGACAGGGCCGAGAGCGCTCCAAGTGATTCAAGTATCAGCCCCCTTTGATCGGAAGGTTGTCATGTCGGACAATATATCCTTTGTGCTTCAAGGTATCGAGCTCGTCTCTTACGTGCAACGTCCAATTCCAGAAAGTGTGGCGCTTCTCCACTTTGTTGCCGTATGCAGACATTCTGAAACAGGGGATCACACACAGTTCGTGATGATCAAGTCCTCATCGAAGTAAAGAAGACCGGTAGGTCTCTCCTACGGTTCTCGTGACTGCCGTATGTTGATGAATTCCTGCCAGGTATTTGTGGATCCGATGTATCATGTTCGGCTTCTTGATTTATCACGTATTTATGCCGCCATCATCATTATAGGTGCATTACCTTGTGCACGGTCGTGCTGGCGACTTTGTAGTGGAGTCTCCGATGGTACACCGATGATTTTAACCCAACGCACGTTCTGATGTACTCACCAAGGTTCTTGGCCACGAATCATCTGGCGTTGTATCCAAAGGTAGATTCTCCTTCCCTCGCCATGTCTTACCCAATGGAACTGAGGAATCGCTGTCGGCCACAAGTCGGTAGCAGCGTACGCAGTGTCAAACCTGGTGATCGTGTGGCTATGGAGCCTGGTATTTCCTGCCGCAGGTGTGAATCTTGCAGAACTGGCCGATACCAAGTATGTGATACGAAAATACAATCGCTTCCTCCCATGGTGCACTCACAGCTTAACAAGCTCTGTCCTGACATGGCGTTCGCAGCCACTCCTCCCTATGACGGCACATTGACCAGATACTACCGCCTTCCTGAAGACCTTGTGTACATCCTCCCTGAAGGCCTTTCCTTGGAAGACGGTGCTATGGTGCGATGTATTCAGTCCTCCTCGGCTTGTGCTCAAAGTTCGTCAGATGGAGCCTCTTTCAGTTGGTGTTCACTCCGTCTTCACGCAAGCCAAGTTACAACCAGCTCAATCAATCGCGATCTTTGGTTGTGGACCTGTTGGGCTTCTCTGCATGGCAGTGGCAAAGGCCATCGGTGCTTCGAGGATCATCGCTGTTGACATTTTGCAGAATCGCCTGGACTTCGCAAAGACGTACGCAGCTACAGACGTATTCCTGCCGCCGCCATCTCAGGAAGGTGAATCCAAGATAGGATATTCCAAAAGATCCGCGGGTCTCTTGAAGGCCACTCTGGGCATAGAAGATCGGGGTAGCAGGGCTGTTGACGTTGTAATAGATGCTAGCGGTGCAGATGTGTCTATACAAACTGGGATTCTTATCACCAAGGTCGGCGGGATATTTGTGCAGGTAAGTCTCGGTTCTATCCTTAAGTTATGCCATCCTTACCCGGTCATAGGTCGGCATCGGCCAGCCAGATGTTATCTTGCCCATCAGTGCCATAATGGCAAAGGAACTTGTCATCAAGGGCTCCTTCCGCTATGGCGTACGTGTTGCCGACATATATGTCACAACGCAGCTAACATGGCAAAGCCCGGGGACTACCGTCTTGCGCTTGCTCTTGTTTCGCAGAAGAAAGTGGATTTGCGGCCTCTTGTGACCCATCGGTAACCTTTCAGCTTGAGCATCTGGAACCCTGCGACTAACTGTCTCTAGTTTCAAATTTGAGGACGCCATCAAAGCATTCGACGCAACGGTTAAAGGAAAGTCAGAGGATGGGAAAGGTGTTATCAAGGCGATCATTTCTGGTCCGGGAGTGTCAATCGATGATCGATGATGTTTGAAGCTTATGAGATGGAAAACGTAAGACTTGGTCATTCGATTGATCAGTGATTGCTTGCATCTTCGACCTATCTTTACTTCTCTACTTGGATACGATTTGCGTTCTAGTCCCTTCACTACTTTGTGACCAACCAATTATTTCATCGAATTGAAAGCCATCGGCACGTGACTCGGATGTTCCGCGTGGTTCCACTGGAGTTCAAGTCAGTCTTACATGTCATAAAGTGCTATAACCGGGACCTCTTTTCCTGTTATCTTGAACTATTAAACGTCAGTTGAAGACCCGCGGCGCCTTGCATACAAACCTTCGTCTGCCATTGTGCTTCTCGCCCTCAGGCCGGCCTTGTTTCTTTGGGGAATTCTGGGTAATACGGTTCCTGAAACATTCCGCATACCTTATAATGCCCTTCTTGCCACGAAACCGCTATTATCTTCGAGTCTCCTCTTCGTCGATCTTACCGCTCTATGTGGGTTCGCTTTGGCATCGCGCTTTTCAATATCTGAGGGGCCACATGAATTCCAGGTCTACCTGGATAGCCAGCATGTAGACTGGATGTCGGACCTGGTGCTCCGTCACGTCGTCGCCGATCTCCGGCCGAAGTAAGGATACCCTATTGTCCATGCCACCGCCTAGGCTGACAATCTTTGTAGGATCATGCCCAAGTTGAGAGCCGAATCTGGAGCGCATCTTGGACCTGGACCTGCACCAGCGAACGCGATGAAGGGAACTGTTGATGTTCATCGAGGAGGTGTGCATTGAGCCGTAACCGTTCAGACTTCCTATTTATTCCTATCTCTACTAATTCAAGACACATACCAATTTGCATACTTTTTGCGTGAAACAGAACCCCATTCGGTCTTAGTAAAGGTATGGGTTTGTGTTGCGTATGAATCTCTAAGTAATTTTATTGCTGCCCTACAGACGAGAAACTTTGTGCTCGACCCAGACCCTCCAGTGCCCACATCCAGCGGTTCTGCTGACCAACAAGCAGGCAACCGAGATGTAAGTTCTTCCAAAAAGAAAAGACCTAGGGCCCCTAGTTCGCGGGGGGAAAGGCGAAGGGCTCGACGGGGCAACGCAACGGGGGAAAACAGCGACGACGAAGAGGACTACTACCCTAGTGATTCAGAACTTCCGGACAGTGACGTACAAGCCGAAGAGGATGGAGATGTTGAGATGGCAGAAGACTCGGATACGAGCATAACAAAGGGAACACGCGGCGTTGCCGAGGCCATCACAAGAGCTGATATAAAAGTGGAAATGGAAGAACAAGGGCTTCCTCAAACTGAGCCTTCCTCTACAACAGCGGAGTCGCCACACGTTGAGGAAACAGGTACTACCTCCGTCCCCATCGAAATAGATGAAGACGAAGAACCTAAACCCAAGCTCGCTCTCGAGCTGAAGTATCGAACGTTCTCAAATTTCAATCGCTGTCTCTGTGTTGTCGTCGAGCCATGGCCGCCACAACGCTCTAACTCTCGCGCACCGTCCCTCGTCCCCTCCGCCGTGACTCGAGCGCCGAGCGTCGCACCTACCACTTCCGAGGTTAGCACGACAACCCGCGGTCAACGGGCCAAAACACCACTGTTCCTTCCTGACGACGACGACGAGCCCACGACTCCCAGTCATTCACGTTTTCGTACTCTGCCACCGGTGCCACTATTTGACGACCCTCCGGCCAGCGGCGACATAGAGAACATAGAAGAATGGGGTGACAACGCTGCATTGATGCAATTCAGTCAGATGTTAAATGCTACAGGAAGAGTGGATGGAGGTGATGTACAGGAAGAGGACGAGTTCGATGGAATGGCACTCTTTGCAGATGCAGATGAAGCTAAGGAGCTGTAAAAGATGTTGTATATCTATATTCCTGTGAAACAAGAGTCTTTACGCCCGACCAATCTCCGTGAGGATCTCCGACTCCCGCGCAGGACTGACTGCACGAAACCCTGCAGCGGCCATTTCGAATTGACCGTGCCCTCCGGATATGGCGCGTAGGCGTGTAGAATAGTCTAGCATTTGGCTTAATGGGGCAACGGCATAGACCGGGCGTTTGAGTCTGATAGAAGGACTGCCTTCGTCAACTGAAGACATGGTGGATGGAGAGAGCCATTTCGGTGGGATATAGACACCTTCTTGGCCATAGGGAGCGGAGGCCTCTTCGTCCAGTGGGAGGTGCGATTCGGCGAGATCGGCAATTTCTCCACCATGTTCAACTAGGTCTTTCATGACTTGGCCAAGTATATCAGAGCCCACCGATACCCGTATTCGGATGTAGGGCTCCATTATTGGGCCTCTACCTCGACTTTTCATATGATTTCGGAGGATGATGGCACTTGCACCTGACAAGACGGAAGGGGGTGTATCAGGCGGGCAATTGAAGGCCGTTACTTGGATACAACTTCGTGACAATGGAAAAGTGGTGTGGGGAGAACTGGACAGCGCGCTGGCGATGCCGCGAGAGATGTGGTTCCAAGGATCCTGATCGTCATGAAACGCATCAGGATGGCGTAGGGGTTTGCCGTCATCACGTAAGACAATGTTATCGTCCCAGGCACTGTCACCAACTTCGTTCTCAAGGAGTGGCCGGAGAGAAAAGGCGACGGAAGCCGTCACATTCTTCCCGCCTACATTTGTCGTCCAATCAACCACAGAAGGATGAAATTCATCAGGTCCAATGCTTTCTCGGTAGGCGACACGCCTCTGCCCAAATTCGCATTTTGCCCCCCATTCGTCTTTGAGCCGTCCCTCGACAATTTCTAGGTGGAGCGCACCCAGACCGTGCACTAGCAACTGCCCTTCGTGGGTCTCCACTCGTACCGAGGGGTCCGTACGTATCAAGGAACTCAGTGCGTCTTCAACGGGCTCGAGGTCTGCATGGGATTGAGGAATGACAGACGCAGACATCGTCGTCGGGGGAGGTGTGATACCAGGAAACGGGGAATCCTTAGATTTGCTGTGCGTTGAGAGCAAGGTGTCACCCGTGCGAGTGTGCTTGAGGCCAAGTATGACTCCCACCGACCCAAACGGCAATTCGTCCACTTCTTCAGCTTCTGAGGCGTATAAGAGCAATAATTTGGATACCCTTTCCTTGACGCCTCGGGAACTGTTGAAGAGAACGCTCTGACGGGACAGCGTACCTAACTAGAAGTGAATCTTTCGTCGACGGGAAGTACATGTCGTGGAACGAACCTGAGTATACTCTTACGAAAGTCATCCAGCCGCGTCTTTTATCCCAAGAGACTTTCCAGGCTAGTAGCCTGACCGAATTTCGAGAAGTACCCGCTTCATGCGATACATCCAGTGGGGATGCAAGCAATTCCCCGGCGTAATCCAAAATGATCTCGGTCCCAATATGCTTGGCGGCTGAACCACACAGCACCGGTAGGATGTCAGACTTGAGGGTCGCAGACCGGAGGAGAGGTAAGATGGTAGACTCAGTGACGCTTAAATACCCAGGAGGGTGTGCCGGCAGCTCGAGGAGGTGTTCCATGAATTCGTTTGAAAACATTGCTAGGCCCTCCAGAAGCGCCGTGCGTGCAGGAATAAGATGAGAATTGAGGGGGTGACGTGGAGGTAAAAGCTCTGAATTATCGATTTCCTCCACGGTGGCAGGTAGTTTGTGCCTCGATAAAGAACCATCCAATGACCACCGCCAGAGTTCCCATTTGACTAAATCGACAATGCCTTGGATTCCAGGCTCGCCTCTAGAATAATCTTGAGGATCAAAAGATGCTATAGGGAGGGTAAGAGCTACCGGCATTGGGTGTATGCGATGCGCCAACGTAGAGAGTACCGAGGAATGGAACGAGGCGCCCGGTCGGTCAAGCTTATTCAGGACGAGAATTCGGCTTGTGACGCCATACCTTGAACATACGGCGAAGTTAAGGCGTGTGAAGTACGCGCAAATGTAGCTTACCTGTCGAGCTGTTGCCAAACACCTTTCGTCTGTGCCTCCACGCCTTCCACGGAGTCTATGAGAACCGCTGCACCGTCGACAACTCGGCTTGCACTTTCAACCTCCATGCCAAAGTCTGCATGTCCAGGCGTATCGATGAGATTAAACGTCCAGTCCTTCCATTTGACTGGAATGCTTGCGGATTGGATGGTTATCCCTCGCTCGCGTTCTGCAGGAAGAAAGTCTGTAGTTGTACTTCCAGTGTCAACAGATCCGGGAGTAGATATGAACGACGACTTGAGTAGAATAGATTCTGTCAGAGTCGTTTTTCCGGAGTCTGCAGAAATGGGGTAATTGGACGTGACGGGAAGTAGAGCACGGTACAGCCCACCGATATGCGCGCAGATGGCTAGGTTTCGCAGTTTTGAAGGGCGTGTATGGCTATGTGAGATGAATCTGACGATGACCTGTAGTGTTTTTCTTGTCGTCACGAATGCCGCACAGCGGGCAATAGGTGTTCGCCACTTGTACGAGTAGGAGAGCATCCAACACAACAATGATCCGGCGTCTACTTTCGGCCCGCGCGTCTTAGCAGCACTCTTTTGTTTTGACGGACTTAAATATGTGCACTCTCACCTCTATTGTTGGCGTCGCATCTATCATCCTGCATGTCTGGAACCCACGTAGATACGCCTGACACTTTCGAGCAACGCCTTCGTGAGAGGGAGCTCCGTGACAACCCACTCGAGACCATACCCAACCCCGGTTTCGCCCAACCTCATGGAGACATCCCAAACACACTGCTAGCGGTTTCAACAATATCATTCCTATTGGGATCCGTATATACGCTCGGCCTCTCTCTATTCTTGAGCGGTGGCCTCCACAACTTTTGGTTTCTCACCTATCAACTCGGTTTTTTCGTGGCGTCCTGGTCAGCGTTCCATTGGGGGGAGTTCGCCGTTACAGCTGGTTGGAACCGAGAGAGAGTCAGCATTGACTGTATGCACTTTCAGCTCTAATCTACAGACCGGAGAGTCTAACTGTTCGCAGCATTCCTCCTCAACAATGGTCGGATGTATCACATCGCCAACGGGGTCGCGTTAACAGAGTATCTCCTGGTCCTCTACCTCCGACCTTCGCTCAAGTCGTTCCCGTACGTATCTTCTATTGGTAAGTCGTGTGAGTGTTGGGGCTAGCCATGTTATGTATGCCAACTCGACGCAGGCGTTGTTGTAGTATTCCTTGGTCAGTACTTGCGATCCGCGGCCATGATCAAGGCCGCTTCCAACTTCTCGCATGCAGTGGCCTTCAGAAAACGTGTGGACCACCGCCTAGTGACAGGTGGTATTTACGCGTCAGTCACTTTCTTTCACACTTTTATTACGTTTCCCAACGCGATATGTAGTTGGTTTCGACATCCATCCTATGCCGGTTTCTTTTATTGGGCGTTAGGAACACAGCTGGTTCTGCAAAACCCGTTGTCTTTCTGTGTTTACTGCGTACTGCTAATGCGATTCTTCTCTTCACGGATCAGAGGTGAGCCACTTCCTCTCCATATTGGTATCTTACTAAAGGTCATTATAGCGGAGGAGCGCGCATTGATCAGTTTCTTCGGTGACGAGTACGTCGCGTACCGAAAGCGAGTGGGGACCAGGATACCTTTCATACCATAAGATGCTCTCGTCCCACAGTAATCACAGTTGGAATTATCCATACATGCATTGACAGGCTATCATTTAAAAAAGAGTGCAGGATAACGTGGCACGCAAGTTTTGATGACAGTGGCAGTGGCACAAGTCCACATCAATCAAATCAGTCCTGAATAATCGTGGTTTTCTCAGAAACATATATCCCATCTAAGAACTTGCGAATGTCTTTGTTTCGTACTCGGCAGATGCCCTGGATGGATGCCGCTGGAAATATCTTAGACCAACATCAAAGGCCAGTGGCTCATAAGCGCACCTGATTGTGATACATTCTGAACGTCTGCGCCCTCAAGAGCTAACTCATCCTTTTGTGCCTTGCTTTCGGATATTGTTACGCCGTCCAGCATGTCAACATGTCGTACGGTCTGGGAAATATGACAAGGACTGAATAAGATAGCGGATCAAAATGGAAGTTGATCTCCTACCTTCTCACCCAAGAAATTCCTTATTTCAAGTCGACGACCATCATCCTGGATGATGCAGTTGATAGGAAAGTGGGCGTAGACTGCACGCATTTTGTATAGGAACCCCTACTCGAGCCAATTAAACCACTGGAACGCGCACACAAACATGGCCCGAACCTTTGTCACGCCTGTAATCATGTTGGTGATGAGCGACTTGATTGTCCGAAGGCAAGCGACGTGTTTCCGGGTTCCTTGCCAAACTGCCAGAGTGACCTTGTTCTTCTTGCCCTTGATAAGACGGATGTCCATGTTCACATGGCGGACATTCTTTGTAAGAGTTCCCCGAGGGCCAGTGACCTCGATGACTCGCGATTTGACGGAGACTGTTACTTCTTCGGGAATATCCAGCTCTTCAGTTTGGAGGATATCACGCATCTGAGTGGGAGGTAGGTATCAGTGATGACCGGCGACGGCATCGAACTTGTGAGGAACACATCCATCAGACAGAAACCATGGCACTTGAATAGTTTCCCGACAGACAAACAGAGGACCACATGGAGAATCCTGACAAGAGAATGGGACACCCACCTTGGGATAATGAGTCCTACGGTGGTCCGCAACGACGACAAAGACTGTTTAGTTACCTGTGGAATCACTGTGGCGTGGATTGGGTTCGTTGGTCGGAGTTTAAACTGGGTTTGATTCAATCGCTTCGACGCCACGATTCCTTACTCGTTTCTTTCCAACCACCATCATCATCGCGGGACGTGTCGTGAGCTGTGCATTGCTGCCAGACAAAACAACTCGGTTTACGCGGCGTATTCGTAAAACTTCTACAGCGTTTCCTTGCAGTGCTCTGCAGTCTTCTACCTGTAAGGTCATCTACCCAGGCGTTCGCTCGAGCGTTTGAGTTATTTCCGCAAGATGTCAATATATCCGCAGCAGCAGGCTTATAGTCAGCCTCCGTTTCCGCATGCCTATCCTCCCCAACCACCTTCATATTCATTACCTTCATCCTCCATTTACCCTGTTGATCCTGCAACGTTTCGTAGCGATTATACTGCTAGGCTAGCAGGGCTGACAGACAACTCACGATTGATAATCCAAGGATTATCGATGTATGCACATGACTTCTCTAGATGGGGAGATGTCGTCACCCAGTGCATTGAGGCTCACATACGCAGGGTGAGTGGTTTGTTGTCATCTGCCTACCGTTTTCCTGTGCCCAGCAGCGCTTCTATTCGAGTGACTGGTGAGAAGATGGAGTGGCCATCGAAAATCATTTTGTTGGATGTGCTCTTGTATCTGTGTCTGTAGTCGCACTACATTACAAACGATAAGAGTGCAGAAAAAAATAATTGTATTAACTGTTGTCGCTCCCCGCCGCTGTGCGACGAGAGGGCGACCCCATCGCTGGTCTCCCTGACGCCGGTTGCTGACTCATACATTCTCTTTCCTTTTTAGGTTCCTCCGGAGATAAAGCTTCCGGCGTTTTATCTCGTTGATGCACTGTCGAAAAATGTCTTCGACCCTTATGCTGGTCTCTTTGCGTCTATCGTGGTGCCACTTTTCCTAGAAGCTTATCAGCAGGTTGACCAACAAATACGTGGCAAGATGGAGGAGATGTTGTTGACGTGGCGAACTGGTTCCCCCAACGGAAGAGAGTTGTTTGGGGTAGGCCCTCAGGTTACGATAGAACGCGGAATATGGCCATCGAACCCGGCACATGGTGTAAGTACTTAACTCCTCGTTTCTTACATCTAATAACCTTATGGCTCTCAGTCATCTCATTCTGTCAACGCGTTTGTCTCAAAGTCGCAAGTCCTGAGTGAGCTGGAGTTCACTCTCCGTCAGAAGGAACGCAACCTTCAAAGTAATCCCTATGACACCGTTGCACAGAATCACATCAGCATCTTGTTACAGGTATGTCTTAGCAGCACGATGTCTTCGGCCTTTTCTCACATCAATGCAGCTACGCAGACTTGTTGAAGCCGGTGTGTCGCAGGATGAATTAGCCCAGATTCTCGCTCAACTACGTACGCTTGTTCGACCAACTCCCACAAATGCCGCCCCCCCGCCTTCTATGCCTCCTACCAAATACACCTCTGCGATGCCATACCCGCCTTCGTTTACGTACCAACAGACTGTTGTACCTGGTTCTTCACTTGTTCATCCTCAGTATCCACAGCTCCACGCCCCGATTTATCCAAATTCTGCACAGCAATTTCAGGCTTCAGATAACTCAAGGCCAGTTGCTATCAATACCGTTGCTCCCAGTACAGCACCCTCTGGTATTCCTAATATTTCTGGTCTATTTGAAGCCCTTGTCAAGGCGGGGGTAGTGCCTGCTACCTCAACACCTACTGGCGCAGGCGCTACTGCCCAAGTACAGGATAATACCTCAAGTCAGCCTCGTGATGGCCAGGGACCAGGTGATTTCAAGGTGGAGGACGCGCGCGCTTATCGGAAAGCTATTTTAGCCGAAGATGTGAAATTTTCAAGCGCAGAAATTAGCAGGTATGGCATTCATCCCGTTCGTGCACAATTTCGGGCTCATATGTTCTGCAGACATCGACCGAATATTGTGCACTTCCTCTATGATCGTATGCCGATACAGTGTAAGCAGTGTGGTCTCCGATTTTCCGACACTGCACAGGGCAAGAAGGCTATGCAAGAGCACCTTGACATGCATTTCCGGCAGAATCGTAAGGCATCGCAGAGTGCGGGCCGTGGCCATAGTCGTAGTTGGTTCCTTGGCGTTGAGGTGAGATATCAGTATAATATGTACGGATTTTGTTTGACAGTGCCTTGTGCAGGATTGGATCCATGATTTGCCTTACAGTAGTGGTGACAGAGACGCAGGGCCTTCGTCGCGTTTGCCAAATGCCAAGGCCGTTGCGATTGCAGAGAGTACCAAGCGTGATGCAGAACTTCGCGCACGGTTTGTTGTTGTTCCACCTGGCGATGAGGCAAAACACGTCACTTGTCCGATCTGTAAAGAGGTATTTAAGTCTGAATTCAACGAGGATGACGAGGAGTGGATATGGAAGAATGCAATTAAGATTGATGATAGGGTGTGTCCATTTTAGAAGAGATTCGAATGCAACAATTGACTTGCTTGACAGATTTATCACGCAACATGTCATGCGGAGGCTTTGGCTACGAGTGGTTCGCTCACCGCGCGTCTGCGTCAGGGGTTCGCAAGCAGCCGCTCGGGGACCCCTGATGCACCATCATTACGAACTACACCTCCGCGATTAGGCAGGGTTGAGTTCCCATCTCCTAACTCGAAGGCTGGTGTCAAGCGTAAGATTGAGGCAGACATTGCTGACAGTCAAACTGATCGCTCACCACCGCTGAAGAAAGTGATATTGGCCTCTGCGTGATTTCTTACATTTGTTTCAGCACTCGTTCTTATTCATCATTATCTGGCATATGTATACTGCACGCAATACCATATTTTCATTCACGTTGCGATGTGTGCTACCGCCGCCGAATTCCGTAATAAGATGGAAGGTATTATTACACTTGTGATGTCCGAAGCGCAATGGTGGAGCGTACTATAGTTCCTCTCTTTCCTTGTAAAAAAATAGGATAAAATGAAATAATCGGATCTGCTTGCTTTTCGAATAACCTCATCACCCTTGGCATATTTATAGCGGAGACTTTGATGGAAGACGGAAGACGAGACGGAAAAACAAAACCTTCATGAGGATCTACTTTATCAAAGGGCATAAAGGACACAGACAGTCAAAATTTGAACCCGAACCCGTATTCGACAGTTGAATTGAAGTTCGGGGGCAGTGAGTAGATGATATATTAGGGAGGAAATTACCGCATTCCCGTTTCGCGCAAATTTGCTCAAAAGTCAACGCCACCTACTCACGGACTGGGCATTACAACTCGAAGAAACATCCGTTGTACCCGGGGGTAAGGACTTGTGATATACTTGTGCCGCTGGCGAGTGAGCTGACGCTACCGTGACCACACTTAGAGATATGGACGACTTGACGGACGTCACTCTCCGTCGTATCGACGAGGCCATCAATCAGGATGTAGAGATGCAGGCAAGTTACTTGTCCCAACACATCGACGCTGGTGCATGAATGGTGTAGTTGCAGTCTTCAGGAGTGGATGTGATTTTCAGCCTGGTTGTGGATACGAATATACTTCTGCATCAGCTCGACACGCTGCAGCAGTTTGTCGTGGACATTGGGCGCCATTTGCCATTCACCTTACAAATCATTATACCCGGGATCGTCATCAGTGAGCTCGATAGGTACGTATATTCGGCTATGTATATGTTGTATTGATCACGAACGTATAGTACCTCTGATGGGAATCTCGGATAGACAGAAGACGCGAAATGATAAAGTGGCGTGGGCAGCGCGCCTGGCTTCGACATGGTTGCTTGACAAGGTGAAAGAGCGGCGGTTCGTAAAAGGCCAAACGCACGAAGAAACATGCAAGGCGTCAGGGAAGTGGAACGTGAAAGACGTAGGGGAATCCACGGCATGCGTCTGTTCTATTCTCCCATGAATAAGCAACTGATTGCCGTCGCGTTGCCAGGAGGGAGGATCGGAGCTGAACGACGACTTGATTTTGGACTGTTGCCAATATTTCGCAAGACGCCCACAGCATAGCGGCGGATTGGTCAGGCATGTGGCGCTTTGCAGCGGGGATAAAAATCTATGTGTCAAAGCTGAAACCGTAGGTGGGAAATTCCTAATGACTATCCGCGAAGACGAGACATTTATGCATGATCGCGGGACAATAGGAATAAGGACACTTAGTCCAACGGATGGCTGGACGAGCCGCGCAATCACCACGGCGCTGTTCGCCGGTGTGCCGATGGTACACTTGAGTGATTTCGACGGGCAGACGTCCAAGGCCCAACGACGAATGCTTCGGACCAATCTTGATAGCACGAGCAAGCCTGCAGCACTTGCGAGCGCAGATGCGATGGAGGTGGATGAAGAGCCGATTAGACCCAGCCACCCGTTAGACGTGCTTCATCTCGAGGTCGTCGAGCACTTTTCGCAGTTACTGTTGGGGGTTGTGGAGAGGGTCGGAGGGTCGGACGTGCCTTGGCATGGGCCGCAGAGCGGTCGCGTGTCTCAACATGCTCCGAAGTGGGCACAGATCAAATTCGCTGAATGGACGCCACGGGAGTGCGTGCAGTACCTCGGAAGAAAGGTGGGACTGCAGGCGTCGCGGGCAGACTTGGAGAAATTGGAGAACTTCTTGATGTACCCTGATAAGCAGGGAGGACGCAAGGGGCAGGATTGGTGCCGGGGAGATTGGGATAGCTGCGTGCACGGGCTAGAAGCGATCGGGAGATGTTGGGAGGATGGGGAGCTGTGTGAATCAGCGGAGGTGTTGAAACGATTCACACTCGGGACGTTCCTTCTGCGGATGAGGCCAACTGGGATGTGATAGATGATGATGTAATCAGCCTTTTCTTTCCCCTCACCATGGCCATCAGGAGAAGAACGGTACATATCCTACTCATCGTCCTCGGTCTCTTCCTACTTGGCACAGTCTCAGTCCTCTCTTCCGTCTCATACTATCTCTCTATACCGGACCTCGCGTATATAACTGAGGAAGAGCTCAACCCCACCCGAGACTCCGCCAACCAAAACTCATCTCAACACGTTAGACCCGAACGTATCCCCAGGATTATTCACCAGACATGGAAGTCGGAAACTCTTCCGGACAAATGGAAAGCAGTTTCTGAGGGGTGTCGCGCTTTGATGCCAGACTAGTTCGTTCTAGTTCTTCCCCCGCGCCGGTCCCTGTCTCTGACCATCTGCCATTTCAGCGAATATATGTTATGGACAGATGCCAGTTCCCGCGAGTTCATTGCACAAAATTACCGTTGGTTCCTCGACACATTTGATTCTTACCCGTATGGTATCCAGCGGGCGGATGCCATTCGTTACTTTGTCCTTCATCATTATGGTGGCGTCTACGTGGACCTCGACATTGGCTGCCTTCGTCAATTGGACCCCCTTCTCATCTTTCCTGTCATCCTGCCTCGCACCATACCCGTCGGCGTCTCGAACGATCTCATGTTCGCAGAAAAAGAACACCCGTTCATGGCTCAGACGATACACAACCTGGTAACCTTTGACCATAATTGGATTCTCAATTACCCCACAGTGATGTTTTCCACTGGCCCCATGTTTCTTTCTGCACAGTATGGCCTTTACACATCCTCGCAACCTCTCACTCCGGATCAACGTGGTGAAGTCCGCATTCTTCCCAAGTCGCTTTATGGAAAGAATGCCAAGCCGGAAGAAGCGCCACATTCGTTCTTCTCCCACTTCTATGGTAGCAGCTGGCATTCGGATGATGCTGCTTTCATTGGCTTCCTCGGCAAGTGGGGCAAGGCCTTACTTTGGGTCGGATTGGTCATTTTGATTGTCGGTCTAATTAGACTTGGGTACAGCAACTCCAAGCAGCGCCACTTCGGGAGCGTAGGTGGCTATGACGTCCTCCTCCCTCGTTGGGTCGAGCGCAATGGGCGATGGCACCTGGACCTGGGCTGGCTCTCCCTTCCTGGTCGGACATCCCTTACTCCACCCTCAGCACTGTCCAGTCGTCACCCAGACCCAGATACGATACCAGATGATGCATCTAGTATTGGGGATGACGTTCAACTTTTACCGCTTTCCCTCGATGTCCAACCTTCATCACCTCTGTCGGACGTCTCAATGGACGACGAGGATATGACCTATCCTACGATGGGAGCCGTACGACGCATAAGTCGCCGTGTGTCATCGCTTTTCGGCTCTTCACAGTCCACGCATCGAAGTCGCCGGCGTCGGGGCGTGATGTTCTTCCTTCCTGCCTTCAGTACATCGACGGGTGGTGTTGCGCTTACCGGTGATGACATTCCTCCGCAGCCTCCGCTCACTCCACGTTCGCTGTCTCAGCGTTCACCCTACCGATCTGACAAACCACCACTGTCAGCTAACTCTGAGGCAGACCTCAGATTCACATTTGAGGGATCCTCGAGGGGGAGATCAACGGTCTCCACACCCCCTCTATACGATGATTTAATTACGACACCCTTCCGCTCGCCTTCAGGCAGTGTCGATGCCAGTGGTACACGGCGACCACATTCGACCGCCAACTCAAGGTTGTCATAGGTTAGGCCATCGTATCATGGGTTGCTCCTGTGCATGCTCCATCTATCCCATCTTTACCCCGACATTCCACGCCATGGATTCATAGCAATACACACGTAACTGTTCGTGCTTCCGCAGCACGACGGAGGGTACACCATCTTCATTCATTTTGCTATATGCCGTTCAGGTTGTTTCACATTCCACATCGACGGATACGATTGACTTCTGCTATCCATTCTACGTTACGCAGTCTAATTTGGATTCTTCGATACAACGAGAAGGGTCTGAGGCATATTATTTTATTTGTGGATAAATAGAAGCCATTACAGTGCCATTACCCGGTACGCGTGTTACAGCCTTAAAGGAATACAAACACAGCGATATGATACAAACGTCGTCAAGCCGTCTTCAAGGCTGTTCGACGCGCTGCTCTACGCATGTGGACAGAGAGCCCGGTCATAGCAACAGCGCTAATTGCGTAGGTGATAGATGGCCCGAAGGTCCAGTAAGATGCGCAAGCTAACCCCCAAGATCAGCACGAGGTACGATCAGACTATAAGCACGTTCACCTAACAGCGGCCCTATCGCACGACCAAGTTGTCCAGACGAGCGGAAGCGTCCAAGGGCCTGGCCCTTCGCAAGTTGCGGACGGTGGACGATGGCTCTCGATATTTTTCCGTCAACGTCCACCACGGCAACATCTTCCGGCACGTCATCGCATTGCAGTGACGCGTGCGCAGTCAGGGCATTCACGACTGTTGCAGAAGTGAACGCGATGCAGACTGCGGCGGCTTGCAGGAGTTGGATGGCCAGTTGGGGCCGGGAGAGCGTATATTGAGGAACGAGAGCGAGCAGGACGAGGCCGAGGGCGCAGCTGGTCATGCCGCGACGGGCCATCTTGAGCTCCCCGACTCGAGTGAGAGCACGCCGGACGTAGCCGCCCTGTAGGGCTGCGGAGACGATTCCTATGCTGCCGAGCAACTTGCCGTTTTGCGTGTTGCTCCAGTCGAATACTGCGGTGCGGTGCGGTGGGTGGCATCGGAAGGTGATGGGGAGCAGATCGGGGAGACTCGCGATTAGATGGATGGATAGGGGCGAATGGGGCGGAACGGGTGAGAGATTTTACGTACGGTCAAAAGTCAGGAAAGTCAAAGTGAACTCGATGCCGGAGAAGACCCCGAGGAAGAGGAAGTGGAGCAGGCGGAGAGACTTGAGGGTTTTGATCCGCTGTTCAGCGGGAAGAACCGGCGTCCCCGCATCTTCTTTCACGGATCTCCCATTGCTTATCTCTTTCTCACCTTGCTTCTTCTCGTCCCGCCCGTCATTGTCCGGGTCTGAGTCAGGGTTGATGGGTCCCGAACTTTCATCGTTCTTATCCGGGTTTTGCGTGCCGAGTCCTTTACCGCGCGTCTCGGGCAACGCGACCGCAAGGAAAGCGGTCTCCGCCGTGAGCAGGACGAGCGTGAGGATCGCAGGGGCGGCGTAAATGTTGAGCTCGGTGATGCCCAGCAAGGTGTGCTGGAACGCTGCTTCCACAGGTCGAGAGGCAAAGTACGCGCCGATGGGCGGGCCGATGCAGAAGCATATCGCGAATGCAATGCCCACATGTGCGAGGGCTCTTGAGCGGTTTGCGGGAGTGGTGATGTCAGAGAGAATCGCACTGTTTTTTGTTATGTCGTGCCGAAAAGGGAGGTCAGCCCCGCCATCGCAGATCCCGACGTACCCTAAGAATGAGGATGACGTACATTGCTAATTGGACGTTGCCCTCGCTAAGCCCTCCGATGACACGCGAGAGCATGTACGACGCGAAGGTCGTGCTCTTTACCCAACTACAAGAACACGAGCAAAAAATCAGCCTAGCCTGCCACGGACGCCAGCTCCCGGAACACGTGTAACCTACGCACACCAACGCAGAGAGTATATTCCCGATCATGGTGATCAAGAGGATTTTCTTGCGGCCATACTTGTCAGATAGAGACCCGATGTACGGAGATACAAGGAACTGAAGTGTTCTGACGAAAAGCAGTTTAAGACATGATGCGAGCAAATCGGACAACGGAGTTTCGTTGCTGCTCACGAGAATACGGAGCCCATGAGACCACCTTGCCGCATCGCGTAAGATGGCGTCGAATAAAGACGAAGCAAGCAGACGCACCGAGAAGGACAATATCCCATCTCTGCGAGTTGTAAGACGGGCTATAGAACTGACCACGAATCATAGACACCGCCCACAGTGTCCTGGACAAAAGGCCATGAGGATCCGACGATTCCCTCTAAAATTAGTTACGCGCGTGAGGACATGCACTACACGGAGCTCGGTGGGGCGTAATAGAGTGCGTGGCGTACCTGAGTGTACCACTCGATGATGCGAGGGAACAGCGGGAGCGGAATGGTGAAAGCTACGTGTTCACGTCATGTTGGACATTGCAAGAGCGGGCAAGCGTTCAAAACAATTTACCGAAAAGGTCCAGGACCAAAGAAATGAAAACGACTTTTTCGACCTTGCCCATGGCCGAAGCGAGAGTGTGAGGTGGTGGTTCGGTTGAGATCAGGTCACTAAGGAAGACAGAGATGTCTATATTGTTCTCTTTTGCCGTTCAAGCTCAAGGATAATCCGTACGTTCTGCGCGCAGCGCTGATGGATGCGTTACGCGGCCACTAAGTTACTGTGTCTGGACACGGGCGCTGTTTGCCTTTCCTCTCGGCTTTCAACTGGTCTTACATTACATAATTATCTACCTACGCTATGCTTCAACCCCTGTCACTGGCAGGTCACCACCGTCTGCACCTTTGAATCGTTGATCCTCCGAGGCCAGAGTCAAGCCAGTTTGGAAATGCGAACTTGTGTCAGTCTTGGTCACTTCCCGCAGTGCCATGGTCGCATACGCAGCAGTTCCTAGGATGAGCCGGATTTGAAGTGCGAGGAATCGACCCTTGGGATCCGGTGAGGGAGGGTCGTTGCCTAGCAGCTGATCTTCGTCGGACTGTGCCAGCGGGACGTCTGGATCAGTATATCGTAGTACGGACCACGATAATTCCTTCGGCAGATGCAGAATATTGCGGTATGAGCCGCTGAGCGTGTAGTCCCTGCATGACGGTGAAAAGTCCGACTCGCTAAGAACGCAACTAGCCTCACTTTTGCCGTCGTTGGAAATTGTCGGGATCGAGCCCATCTCTGATGAGGTACTCCCTGTACTTCTGGCCCAACGCCCCCCCCGGGAAAGCAACATCGTTTCCCGGTAATGGCATGACAACGTCGAATATCGAGTACTTGTCAACATCCTCTTCTGTAAGAGTTTTCACACGCGGCGCCTGCCACGGTTTTCTGCTGGCCTTTTGTCCTGAGGCGCGTTCTTCTAGAGTAACAGGTAGACGTAAGACCAAGAAAAGATTTGGGATGACCACGGACCTACATCCGCACCGGGTTGCGTGTCAACTTCGTCATCTTCGACGTCCATACCGCCTCCGAGCGCAGTCTGTTCTGCCGTCTCGGACTCCAAAACCAGGTCCCCGGGAACCGGTTTCTCCGCGCCCCAAGTCTCGATACGCTCGGAAACGATCGCATTCCACACATATGACTGGTACGCATGAACGTACATCAGCCGTAAATTCCTTGGGATCTATCAGTTAGAGAATTTTAGATCAGCCATCGAGCGACCGTTGTGATCATCACACAGACCGTCGACAGGGCACCGAGGGCATTCCGCGTCTCCCCATGTTGCTTCTTGTAGCTCTCCAGAATGCATCGCTCTGCTACTACTCTCCGAGGGAAGAGCTCGAGAGCTCTGTCAAGATCGCCATCGTCGAGCCAAGCGCGTCGAGCCGCGAGCACATCGGGATGCTCACCAGGGCGAGGTCGAAGAATCAGGGAAACAGCGAGATGCCAATCAGACTTGAGTAAAGCGAGCCCGATGGAATGCGTAGGGATGGCAGCCGTGCCAAAACGCTGCATGCCTGAACTGGGCTATCAGAACGGCATTCCCATCGCAACTCCAAAGACGAGATGTTACCGTAATAGTTGATAAATCCACGCTCTTTGATAGCCCTCATAGCCTGGTCGAGCGTTTCGGCGGATTCAACTTGTACGTTTCTGCGAGTAGATGAAATCAGAACATCATGATACCAAGTGAGATACTCACCTCAAGGTGATCACGAACGCGTTTCCTTTCAGCATTCCGAGCTCGAGCCCGGCCTTTCGATAGCAAAGGTCTGCTATTCTAACCCCGCGCTCTCCTCTTTCGTGAATTGCATCGTCGGCACTTTGCCGCGTAGGGACACCATTCGCGAGTTTCCAAACATCCTCTACTGTCTTACCACCACGCCGTAGGGATACACGTTGGACTGTTACGCCGCGCTTATCCTTGGTGCCTGCCGTAGACAGTTCCTTTACTGGAACGTGTAAAGCGCGAGCAAGATATTGCAGGGCATCCTGCGTATCTCGGTTCGTCTTTTGAAGTGTGAGGTGTATGTATGCAGGGTAGGTTCCCCGCGGAGCGCGCTCAGAACGGCTCTGGCCTGTGGGTGTTCGTGTCAGCGTCATTCAGCAAGACAATAGAGTTAATTACCTCCTCTTCCACCACCTCTCCTGGCCCAGCGGGTGACAATCCCCAGTCCAGCACCAATGTTTGCAGGCGCGCTCATGTCCGTCTCGCTGTCCAACTTTCCGCCAAATAATTCCCGTATGGTTTGGTGGAAGCTGGTGCGCGTCTCCTTCGAGATGATAGGCTGCGGTATGGCACGTTTGCAAGACAACGACATGAACTGAGGAGACACGCACCTCGGATGTTACTTGTCGATGGTCCTCGCGAACCTGTTTCCCGCCGCGTCCTCCGCGTCTTCCACGTCCTCCTCTGCCGCCCCGATCTCTTCCTCTTTTGCTACGTCCTTTCTCTCCTTCGACTTCTTTTGTTGTCTCTGAGCTGTCTTCGATATCCTTCGGACTGGAATTGCCGCTCTCATGGACCTTGGCGGTCTGCCGCCCGGCCCAGCCCGTGTCGCTCACGAAAGGAGGTTCAGGACCCTCTAGAAACATCACCTTGACCTCTTCGATCTTCTCCAGGGACAAGAACGGAACAAGACGACTTGTGAATGAGTCCGGCCACGGCACTGTGGGGGCATCGGCTTTGTTGGAGGCCTCAGCGGGTGCCTCGATACCAAGTTCTACCTCTGGAGTTCCTTGAATCACAGAGGGCTCCCCTGAAGGGACGTCCGCGATAACCTCGGATGCTGGCTCCCTTTCGACTTTTGCCTTTTTCGAAGGAAGCTCGGGCATTCCGAGTGATTTGATGTGAATGACATTACTATCCTGGTCAACTTCATAGACTAGGAAATCGGTGAACCTTTGAACGGTTAATGTGAGTCGTTGAGTGCATGACAGTAGGGCACACCTCTGTTTGATGATACCACATATTTTGGGAACATCCTTTGCAATATATTCCGAAATACCTACGTCAGACTCCATGAGACGGATGACAGCACCACTCTCATCCTGCTGAGGAAGCGCAGTTCCGAGTAGAGAATGGCTTGGAGGCAGGATGGTTTCATTTGTTGTAACGCTAGCTGGATCTGAGGGGACTATCGGCGACAAATTAGATGCGGAACCTCGGTTGTTTTGATCCTCCGTAGCATCATCTAGTTTTAACCTTTTCGACGGTGGTGGTGCCTCTGTGGTGTCGTTCAAGGACTCATCGCCACGGTCGAGGGGCGAAGTCGGGTGCATTCCAGATGAGAACGACAGAGGATGAGAACCGGGCCGAAGGCAATGGCAGTTTATCTCAACTCTTACGCTGACCGCGCAAAAATCCACAAGAATCCTGCTGCGAAACTGCTCCTCGAAACGATCGAGAAGAAGCAGTCAAATCTATGTGTCAGCGTCGATGTAACATCATCGGAGGACTTTTTGTCCATCATAGACGTTGTTGGTCCATATGTTTCTCTCATCAAGGCAAGTCTTCGCTGAACTGCCTTCGTAAACATTCTGACGATATTGAAGCTAGACACACATCGATATCATCGAGAACTTTGAGTTTTCGCTCATTCATCGCCTGCAAGAGCTCAGTGTCAAACACAATGTTCTGATATTCGAGGATCGCAAGTTCGCAGACATTGGTGAGTTACTTGATACTCCGGTGGTCTTGGTATGACGAACTGAATGCGTACATTCTCAAGGCAATACTGTTGCTTTGCAATACTCCTCTGGGGTGCACAAAATCGCAACATGGTCACACATCACCAACGCACATCCCGTACCAGGTCCATCAATAATTAAAGGACTAGCGAAGGTCGGCTTGCCTCTGCATCGCGGCCTTCTTCTCCTCGCCGAGATGTCAACAGCTGGGGCCTTGGCGCGCGGTGCATACACGGAGGACGCAGTCAGAATGGCACGCGACGCGCGCGACTTTGTTATCGGATTCATTGCTCAGCGCCGCATGGAAGGTGTTGGCCTTCGTGAGGGAGAAAAACCGGACGAGGCGGAGGATTTCTTGATCTTGACACCCGGTGTCGGGTTGGACGCCACTGGTGATGGCCTCGGCCAGCAGTATCGTACCCCCGAAGAGGTTGTCGTGACAAGTGGATGCGACATCATCATTGTTGGAAGGGGTATTTATGGTAAACCCGGAAACATGGATATCGGGGAGGTCCAGAGGCAGGCGGAAAGGTACAGGGAAGCTGGGTGGAACGCTTACCTCCAACGTTTGGACGGCAAGCACGGGTAGGAACTGGGCTGGTGTGGTATCTGGTGCGACGATAGAAGAGGCGCGAGGAGTACAACCTATTATCTGTAGGCACATGGATGCTTGTAACACTCACAACCTTCTGTGGCGGTGAGGGGCAGTGCCTCTCCTTGGGTCTGGTCTGAACTCTGAGCTGACTGCATGGAGAGCGTTCACCTCCACCTCAACGATCTATTCGAACACGCCCAAGGTGGCTCCGGGCGCAATGATGGTGGTACGTTGGGAAACGGTGGATATTGTATCATTACGTTGACTCCAACCACAGTCCAGGACGAGACGGCCAATGAGATGTGGAATAAATATTTGGAAGAGATAAAAGAGCTTGATAAAGCATCCATGGACGCCTGGAGAGAGGATAGCAATGGTGTTATTGTGCTGGTAAGTCAAGTCCCAATCTATTGATCCCACTGTTCGTCTCAGTGACAAGCTGGAAGGCCGCTCTTTTCTCTGCGATCGTTGGCGCATTCATCATTGAAAGCTACAAAAAGTTGTCCCCCGATACGGGCAGCCAGACGGTGGTCCTTCTTAGGCAGATTTCACAGCAACTTACTATGAATGGCACCAGTCCCAACCCGTCGGTGGACCAACCATTTACTCCCAGTGCACCCATTCTCTGGGTCAATGGCATGTGGTTAACGAGCCTTGTGCTTAGCGTCGCATCCGCTCTGTACTCGACATTGCTGCAGGAGTGGGCGCGTACATATACTCAAATACCTCAGCTATCCATGAGGCTGAGCCATCGCGCGCGTGTCACCTCGTTTTTGTTCTTCAGCCTCACAAAGTACAATATTACCTTTGCAGCATTGACAGCTCAGGGACTCCTTCACGTCTCTGTGTTCTGTTTTTTCATTGGCCTTGTGATATTCTTCTTTATCATCAACAAGACGATGGCCATTGTTGTTCTCATCCCCTTCATAATCTTTGGACTGGCGTACTTCATGCTGACCATCATTCGTTGGATTGACCCCAAGTGCCCTTATCACACCCCAATAACCTGGGTATTGGGTTATCCCTTGTACATCCCTCTCTCCCTCGCGGCGCGTTGTCTTCGTTGGGTCGTGAGACTCGTGAGTGGCCACCCGATTTCATATGATCTGGGCGAAGTCACGCCATCCGGACAACGCCAACCAGCCGAATCATTGAAAATCTGTTACCGTGCAGTCGAGGACTGTCGTCAACGTTTCAAGCATAACTTGAATCCTGTATCAAGACTCATTTCAAGAGCCAAGGAAGCGACGATGGACGTGGATCGCAAAGCGCTCACTCAGCTTTTCGATCTGCTCTCGCCGGCCGACGAAAGCAAGACTTCAAATATCGTGGCCTGTATACCCAGAGAGAAGATGGTCGAACTCGTGGCGCCTTCCACCGAGTCCGGGAACGTCGTCTTCAGACAACCTATCCTCACTGTCCTACAAAGCTGTGCAGATGGCACACGTACGGCTGGACTTGACGAGGCTGTGCGCAAGCGCTCCGTATTAGCATGTTTACACGCTGTCCACCACATCGTCAGGTCCTTCGTCTCTCTTGATGGAGAACCGTCAACTCAGGTGATGAGTTTGCTAGGTGACGTGCGGACCAATTTCGCGAATCTCAGTCTTATGCAAGCGATGTGGAATGACACTTACGTTTCTATCCGCGTTACTTCTCGCTCCATTTGCGCTTTGCTTGCGAGATGGCTCCTGCACAGACTTTCACTCCCCAGACCATCGCTCGAAGCGACAGAGCTAGATTGGCTACGGGGTGTCATCGGACTCGGAGAACCATCAGTTGCAGCACCTGACACCGCCACGCTGGTACAAATGAATATCAAAGCTTTCGTTTATGGTGCCCTTCTATACCGTGACCAGCAATGTGACCTCCCGACTGAGCATGCTACTTGCTTCACGGAAACGCTCTCGATTCTCATGAACGCAGGAGCACAGATCCCATTCGATAGGACTATTTTTCAAACACAGCTTTATGCCCTCATCGCATGGACCCAACAAGATGACCCCGAGGGTAGTGGTGAGGTAGTTGACAAGTTATGCCGCATGTTCCAAGATTTTCTCCACCCATATGCGACGGGACCCGGACCCGCAATCGCACTTGCACTTGCGCGCGCTCCTGCTCTCAGACCCGGCTCCACACCCACACTTGGACCCTTGCCCTCACCTGGGCTCACACCCTCGCCTGGATTCGCACCTTTTCCTGGACCGGGACCGGGACCGGGACCAGCATCGTAACAGCGCAGGGGCATGTCGAAATGAACCCAACGTCATCCTAAATTTCCACCCCGCTCATAGCACCCCATCTTTCCACAACCTCGACATGCCAGCGGACGGACCTTGGTTTCGTTTGCTCAAATACCTTGTACAGACCCTCGTCCTCACTTGCCTTTTGTAAAGATGTGCCGTATTCGAGTCTCATGCCTTACTCCTCTGACACCCTATAGTTTTGCCTTTTACCTTTTACCTAGATAACTCCCCTTTGTGTTGTTTTCGGTTTTGAATGGCTACTTCGAAGCTACTGCGTGTCAGCATGTCTAACAAACCCTATTTGAGTCTTCTTGCGACATTATGTTGGTCCCGGAACCCTTTGAGGATTCTCACCTTATCTCCATGGCCCAGGGAGCCTGCGGCCAACGTGACCAGCTGAATTATTCGGTTGTAATTCTGCGTCTTGGGGCTTGTGTCTCTACCTCTCTTCCTCTCACCGGTAACAGCATTCATTTTTAATGTATACTATCCTTGTGCCTTCATTCGAACAGCCGTATGACATCACAGAGCGAGTTTAAGCCCTGCTAGGCTGTTGAGCATGTGCTTGCTACCCTACAGAACTCCAAGACAGCAACACACAACATCAGTTAGCATGTCACCGGCTTCCAGGGTAGAAAGCCACGGCCTTGTGGTTTGGCTACGGACTGGAGTAAGTTCTGGGAACCGGCCCACGTTTGTACTAAAAAGATAGAAAATACCACGCGCATCGCTAGAGGGCTAGGATGCTTGGAGTGTCTGGGACGCCTGTCTTGGATGCCCGTGGGAAAGTTCAGCGATCTGGGAGATCGGCTGATGCGAT
>Ga0209488_10000725_pt1 | contig 28036 bp, 20 predicted proteins | sample Rivendell_Oct201_8_FD_188349 | JGI IMG/M metagenome (GOLD analysis project Ga0209488, IMG submission 188349) | Vadose zone soil microbial communities from the Eel River Critical Zone Observatory, Northern California, USA -... | ecosystem: Environmental > Terrestrial > Soil > Vadose zone >...
GATGGTTTCGGTTTCGTCGTTTTTGCCTCGGACGATTTCAACGACTGCACCGCTCATGGGTTGGCCTCCAAAGTCCCTCAGGGGCTAAAGCCCGCATTCATCTGGACAGCTAGCGGCGCGGCTTGAAGCCGCGCCCTTTCAAAACAGAATCGCAGATCAAGTCTTCTTCAGATTAAGTTCTCTTGACTTCACAAACCGTAGAACCACGAATAGCCCTGATCTTCCCAGTAGCCGACTTTGTCCAGCACGTGGGTGACTTTCAAATCCGTCAAATATTTGGCCTGCTTGTACCCGACTTTGGTGGGCACGTTTAAACGCAAGGGTGCGCCATGTTCGCGAGTCAGGGGGCGGTCGTACATTTCGTAGCACAGCAAAGTTTGCGGATGCAGCGCGGTCGCCATGTCCAACGATTCGTAATAATCGTCCGCGCATGCCACTGTGATGAAGCGGGCAGCCGGGTCGGCTCCAACCATTTGCAGAAAATCGGAGAGCCGGGCTCCGCCGAAGCGTCCAATTACGTCCCACCCTTCAACGCAGACGTGACGCGTGTTCTGGCGCGTGCGTGCCAGGGTCTGGACCTGGGCCAAAGTGTATTCGCCCGGCTTCTGCACTGCGCCACTCACGGTCAGCGTCCAGTTTTCGAGGATTACGCCTGGATCATCGACGTCATAACCATTGATGGGAAACTTCTCGAATGGGCTCAACTCGGCATCGGCAAAAGTTGGCGCCAGATGACCGGAGCGGAAAAGCCGCGCCGAAGCCCAGTCGCTGAAGGCAATTCCCTTCTTCAGCAACGGCTCACGCAAACTGGAGATAGCAAAGGCTCCCAGAGCTACCACGGGCGCGATCTTTAGCAACTCCCGGCGGCTCCTCTGCCGGAACTTGCGTTCATTCATCTTTAAATCCATCTTTAAATCCAGCGGCTTGGGATCGGAAATCTTCTTCATAGCGCTCCCGGCGGCATCTCTGAGGCATGCGATTCACCAGCCCGGGGAAAGTTTCGGGGACGACCGGACTATAACACCCGTCTTTCGCCCCGCCGGGGCTTATCTGTTTCTTTTCAACCCTTCCCGCGGCTTGCGCCGTGGGCTGCATTCTTACGCCGCTTCGCGGCTGACAGGCTGCGCGTTTTCGTTCCACCGACGCCGCAGTCAGTCCCCACGCAGACACTGAAAGCCTCATTGGAAAGCAGGCTCTGAGAGCGGCAACCACTGGTAGCGTACCCTAGTGCGAATACCTTCACCCGAATGGCGCTCCGCTCCTGAAACGTGCCCGTCCGCCCAGCGATTCGCTGGGTCACATGTTTTGCTGGCCTTCGCGTGACTTTCAAGGCATACTAAGCGGAAGTCCTCCCCAGGGGCCGCCCAGGGCCTTCGCATGATCAAGCATGAAACGACGCAAGAAACGTTAGTTCCACAAAAACAGCGTGCTCTGGCCGCGGTAGCCCCGCGCCGCGCGGCCGACGACCCAAGACAGCGGCGCCTGATGGTGGTGACGCTTGTTCTGCTTCTTTCGACGCTGGGCGCTGTCCTTTATTGGGATCGGACTTTCTGGTTTCCTGACACGCAGGAGGCTGACTCGGACCAGCCTAGCCAGCAGACGCCCGCCCGAACTGCTCCCGCGCAGCAGAGTGTTGCCGCATCAAAAACTACGACGCCTCCGATTGCGACGCCTGTGGTTAAAGCGAAGTCTCATGGCGCTGGGAGCGCCAAGGTAAAGCCGCCTGCCCCGGCAACTTCAGCGCCGGCCGCCCCGGCGGCAGCGGCCACCACTCGAACCGTCCTGCCGCCGCTTGAGGTAGAGGTGATCGCCGGCGACACGCATCGCACCGTCCGCCCCGGCAGCAACTCGGTACGAGTAGACCTGCAGCCGGGTGCGCCGGCACAACTGGATGGCGCAAATGGTTCAGCCGAGACCGCAGCCAATGTGACCACGAATGCCGCGGAGCGGGTACAGATGTCCGCCGATACGACGGACGCCGTCACTCATACGGTGAGGCCCGGTTATCCCTTGTTAGCGCGCCAAATGAAGATTCAGGGATCGGTGATTCTGCGAGCGCTGATCAGCAAAGAGGGTACGATTCAGGATTTGCATGTCTTAAGCGGACCAACCATCCTGGCGTCGGCCGCACAGGACGCGGTGCGGCAGTGGCATTTCAAGCCGCACTACCAGGGAGATGAAGCGGTCGAGACACAGGCCAAAATCACGGTGAACTTCACCATCTCCACGAATTAGAACTCATCTCATAAATCCCCACGCAATTAACGCAATGGCGACGTCGCAACAGTTACGTTTCTCGGTGCCGGAGCAGACGGTGTGGCAGTCCGCACTGAGGGAGAAGAGTAAATAAGCGTGGAGAAGATGACGGTGAATTTCGTTGACCCAGATGGGAAATGGTTGTATCGAGTGGGTGGTATCTCAGCACTCGTTATAGGTATTGCGTACATCATCATCATTCCGCTATTCGCTCATGTTGGGGGAGCTCCGTCGAGTGGTGGCGAGGCTTGGCTCAAGTACCTCGAAGGGAAGACGACGGTTTGGTGGGCTATCCTTGGTCTCTCCGTCTTCACGGACTTTCTTTTCGTACCTGTCGCGTTATCGCTCTACCTTGCGTTGGAACGGGTCAATAGAAACGCAATGCTCGTAGCAACCGCATTCGTAGGACTGTTCGTTGTCTTAGACATGGCAGTTACCTGGACAAATTACGCCTCGCTCCTCACTCTCAGCGGTTTACACACTGCAGCTACGACCGACGTCCAGCGGGCGTCCTACGTCGCGGCTGCAGATTATGCGTCCGCCGTGCTGGCATCCCACACGGAAGTTTTCTACTCCATAGTCGACCTTTCGCTCGCGACTCTCATCATCGGTTTCGTTATGTTGAGAGGAAAGGGAATCTTCAATAAGACCACAGCTTATTTGGGCGTGGGCGCGGGCATCTTTGGAATCATTTCGATAGCGGGATTTTTTGTAATCATAATCATTAATGCCCTGCTGACCACGGTCTGGGTCTTGTTTGTAGGCTACAGACTCTTCAGGCTCGGCCGTCCCGGCGACTGAACAGTTTGCTGGAAAAAGTGGCATTGCGGCTGGAAGGCAGCCTCAGCGGCTGAAAAGCCGAAATCGATTTCTTGGCACTTACGGCGCGGCTGAAAGCCGGACCCTTTTCAAAACAAATTTAAATCAAAACAAGATTTTCTGTGACTGAGTGGACACTCATCCGACAAATTGTGCGCAAAAATAACGAGCGCCCTGAACTCTTTCGAATCCAGGACGCCCGGGCAGCCCTCCCCCAGAACTGTCACTTACAAAAGTAAGCGTGGGTCGTCTCTCTGCAAATAGCACTTCTGTGCCAGCATGCTCCCAAAAGTGCCGGGCTGTTATGTGACTGAACCATTGGCGCTTTCAGGCGCAGATGCTGGAACGAGACGGATTTCAGAGTCTGAAGTTGCAATGGATTTTTGCCGATGAAACTTAATGTCGCCAGACCTGCGACTGATGGCAATCTATGCCTGGATTTCAAGATCCCGAGACGTACCGAACGATTCTGGAGAGTTTGCAGACGGGCATTTGCGTCGTGGACCTGCGACGAAAAATTTTATTATGGAGTGACGGTGCTGAACAGATTACCGGCTACCTGCGGCATGAAGTGGTAGGCCATGAGTGCGTCGACAACATGCTGCCGCATTGCAATCAGGCCGGCTGCGAACTGTGTGGCGATCATTGCCCACTGAACGCAGCCACGCGCGAATTTAAGCCGGTCGAGTCGTTGGGTTTCCTGCATCACAAATCAGGACATCGGACTCCGGTGCACATGCGGAGCGCTCCCGCGCGGGATGCTCGCGGATCCATCATTGGAATAATTCAGAGTTTCTACAATCAGCGTTACGTCCCCAGCCCGGACCGCCGTGACGTGAATCGCGGCACCTGGGTTGATGCCGCAACCGGTGTGGCAAATCAGGCCATGATGCATTCTCACCTGCGGGAGAATCTCGGCACTTTCGCCGAACTCTCTGTTCCCTTCGCCGTGGTATGCGTTCGTTGGGATGAACTCGATCGCTTCCGCGCAAAGTACGGGCCGGAGGCGGCCGCCTCCGCGTTGCAGGTGGTAGCTCAAACTCTGGAAAACAGCCTGCGCCCTACGGACTTCGTAGGCCGTTGGGGGGAAGACCAATTTCTGGCGATTCTGACCGCGTGCAGCGAGCCTGGTTTACCCGCCGTTTGTGAACGCATCCGCCGGATGGTGGAGAGTGGTGGAATCACCTGGTGGGGAAAGGAATTGCCGGTCGGCGGAATCTCGCTGGGGCCAGCATTGGTCCAGACCGGGGACACCTTCGAATCGTTGATGGGTAGAGCCGAGCAGTCGTTGGCAGAACGCAGTTGCGCGAGGAAGGCCGCATCTGCTGGAACCGGTAGTCAAGGCTCGTCGTTTCGGGATTAGCTAGCGGGATTAGCTCATGTTCGCAATCATCGGCATTGTCGTGGTTTTCGGCTGCGTGGTCGCCGGATATCTCATGGAGCATGGCAATCTACGCGTGCTGATGCAGCCCGCCGAACTCATCATTATTGGCGGCGCAGCGATTGGCACCGTGCTGATCGCCAACCCGCTCCACATCCTGAAGAGCATTGCTGCCGGAATCGGGGGTGTGTTTGGCGGCTCCAAATTCGGTAAACAGCGCTACCTTGACACGCTGAAAATGATGTACGACCTGCTGAACAAAGCGCGCAAGGAGGGATTAATGGCCCTGGAGGGCGACGTGGAAGAGCCCGACAAGAGTCCTATTTTGTCGACCCGGCCGGAGTTCTTGAAGAGCCATCACATTCGGGACTTTGTTTGCGACTCCCTACGCATGGCGATTACCGGCGTCGACGCTTTTGAACTGGATCAGATGCTGGATCTGGATATGGAAGTACATCACCATGACGCGAGCCAGCCGACGGCCGCGCTCAGCAGTATGGCCGACTCTCTGCCCGGCCTGGGAATTGTCGCTGCCGTGCTCGGCGTGGTCATCACCATGGGTGCGCTGGGCGGCCCTCCAGAAGAAATCGGTCACAAGGTCGCAGCTGCGTTGGTAGGCACATTCCTGGGCATCCTGCTGTGCTACGGATTGGTGGGGCCGGTGGCGGCAAGCATGACCAAGATCGCCGAAGATGAGCATGCCTTTCTCTATGTCTTGCGCGTTCTGATGGTTTCATTCCTGAAAGGTACAGCGCCCATTATGGCGGTAGAAGTGGCACGGCGTGCTGTGCCCGGGCACGTTCGCCCCTCGTTCAAAGAACTGGAGCAAGCGTGCCGTAACCGCGCGGCAGAAGAGGCTCCCGCTGCAGCCGTCGCAGCGGCCCAGTGAAGCATTAACGCCCGAAGGCTATGGACAAGACTCGTCCCATCATCATCAAGAAAAAGAGCAGTCATGGCGGCCATCACGGCGGCGCATGGAAAGTAGCGTACGCCGACTTTGTCACCGCCATGATGGCGTTATTCATTGTGCTTTGGCTGCTGAACACCAGCAAGGCAGTGCAGGAGGCGGTTGGCGGGTATTTCAAGGATCCAACCGGAACCGCAAAACAAGTAGGCTCGAACCTGCAGGGCGCAGGCGAGAACTTCGTGCTGACCAAAGACAACATGCCCAAGCTCAAGGACCAGCTGCAACGTGCCATCCATGAGATGAACGACTTCGACAAACTCAAGAGCCATATTGAGATGACCATCACCGCCGAGGGACTTCGGATTGAACTGATGGAAGGAGCTACGGGCACATTTTTTGACAGCGGCAGCCCGCGGCTAAATGACGACGGCCGGGAGTTGCTGGTGAAGCTGGCGCAAGAACTCGGTCAACTGCCGAACACGCTTTCCATTGAAGGCCACACCGACTCCAAGCCTTACGTCCGGTCGGCAAACTTCGGCAACTGGGAACTCTCCAGCGATCGCGCCAACGCCGCGCGGCGTCTGATGCAAGCCAGTGGTATCAAGGCGAACCAGGTTACGCAAGTTCGCGGATTTGCCGATCAACGCCTGCGCAAACCCGACGAGCCGCTCGATCCGTCGAACCGGCGCGTGTCACTGATCGTGCAATATACACCGCAAAATAGCGACGACAAAGATGCGAAGGCCTCGACGGCCGGCGAGGAGAAAGCCGGCGAAAAGAGCGCTACGGGGCCGGCAGGCAAACCTGAGAAGAACGATCCTGCCAAGAACGATCCTGCGAAGAAAGAGTAAAGAATGATGTTTCCTTCTTCCACTTGAAATAACTTTACATTTGCCCCTGCCGCTAAGCGTTTCCCAAGACTGTATAATCCCCGGTCTGAACTTTCTCCATCTTCAGGGAGCCTTCCGCATGAACAAGCTGGTTCGACTGGTCTGCTTTCTGGTTGTGATTTCGTCCTTCGTCACAGCGGCACGATCCCAGGAAAAGGTTGATCTCGAAACCATCTCGCGGATCCGCTATGAAGGCTTCCACAACTCGAAGGTAATGGAATTCGCCACCGGCCTGATGGACTCGATCGGAGAGCGACTGACCGGATCGCCCAATATGAAGCGCGCGAACGAGTGGACTCGCGACCAGCTCATCGCTATGGGGTTGAGCAATGCGCATCTCGAATCCTGGGGACCGTTCGGGCGCGGATGGGCTAACCAGTATGTCAATGCGCGCATGACCTCGCCCGACATCGTGCCGCTTCTGGTTTACGCGAAAGCCTGGACGCCGGGCACGAGCGGCGTGATTCAGGGCAAGTGCATGCGCGTCAACATCGAAGACAAGAAGGATTTCGACAAGTACAAAGGCAAGCTGGCGGGGATGATTGTGATCTTTGGGCCCGACGCCGAAGTGAAGCCTATCACCGAGGCTCCCTTCAAACGCCTCAGTGACGACGAACTGGCCAAGATCGGCGAGTACCAGATTCCCAGCGAGCACCCGCCTTTTCGCTTCGCCGACTTTCTGAAGCGGCAGCAATTCGTCAAAGACTTGAACCAGTTCCTGGCCGAGGAGAAAGTGCTGGCACTGATTGACCACAGCCGCGGAACGGCAGGCGGCGGTACCGTGTTTGTCCAGTCTGGTGGATCGTACAAGGTGGGTGAGACGACCACGATACCGCAGCTGACCATGGCTTCGGAGCACTGGACTCGCATTGCGCGTCTGTTGCAGCAGAAAAAAGATGTGACCCTGGAGTTGAACGTGGCCAGCAACTTTTACGATAACGATCCTAAGCAGTACGACACTATCGCCGAGATTCCCGGCACCGATAAGAAGGACGAAGTAGTGATGCTCGGCGCCCACCTTGACTCCTGGCACGCCGGCACCGGCGCGACCGACAATGGCGCGGGCACGATCGTCATGATGGAGGCGGTGCGTATCCTGAAGGCGATCGATGTCAAGCCTCTGCGCACCATCCGTATCGGGCTGTGGAGTGGCGAGGAAGAGGGACTGCTCGGCTCCCAAGGCTACGTGCAGCAACACTTCGGATCCCGTCCGGCGATGGATGATCCGCTGATGAAGGGAATGCCGACGCTGCTGCGGCGCGAAGCGGGTCCGGTTACGGTGAAGCCGGAACAAGCGAAAGTGTCCGCCTACTTCAACGTGGATAACGGAACGGGAAAAATTCGCGGCGTCTATCTGCAGGAGAATGCCGCCGTGGCGCCTGTGTTCGAAGCTTGGATGCGACCGTTCAAGGACCTGGGCATGACGGCGCTCACCATGCGCAACACGGGAGGAACGGATCATCTTTCTTTCGACGCTGTGGGAATTCCCGGGTTCCAGTTCATCCAGGATCCAATCGAGTACGAGACGCGAACCCACCACTCCAACATGGACGTCTACGATCGCCTTCAGCCCGACGACCTGAAGCAGGCGGCAGTCATTGTTGCGAGCTTTGTGTATGAAGCGGCCATGCGCGACAAGATGCTGCCACGCAAGCCCATCGAGGCCCCGCTGCCTAGGGAACCGGAGAAAAAAGAGGAGTAGGATCTCCCGGGGCTGGCAATGGCCACGTAGGGACAGCCGCCTCGGCTGTCCGCCGGGCTGAAGGCCCGGTTTCATTCCATCCGGCGTGGTGTGGAAATAAAACCAAGTCGAGCTGCGCTCGACCGGACAGCCGAGAGCCTGCCCTGAGCTTGTCGAACGGGCGGCTGTCCCTACGTGGTTTATGCCGCTTTACGCGATCTTGTATTGGCGGCTTTTTTTGCCGACTGACTGCGTGCGCTTGCGCTTCGTTTCTTAGCTGTGGTTTTCGCCTGTCGAGATAGTGCGCTGGGGCTGGCGGCGGAACGCGGTTTGCGCTTCAGGGCTTTGGTAGTTGCCCGCGAACGCGTGGCCGACGGCTTACGTTTCGAGCGCGATGCCTGCGTATCCTGCTGCGCTTTTTTCCGCGTATTGGCCGAACCTTTAGCGGGAAGTTTCACACCCGAGCGGCGCGCCTTGGAAAGGCCGATGGCAATCGCCTGCTTCGTGGATGCCGCGCCGTGCTTTCCCTCCCTAATGTGGTGCATCTCTTCGCGAACAAATTCGCCAGCCTGGGTTGAAGGGGATTTGCCCTCACGGGCATCTTCTTGAGCTCGTTCAATGGTCTCGCGTTCAGGCATGGATTGCGCCTCCTTATTGAGTTCAGCGACTTTATTGCCTAAGTTTCAGTCGTATGAACGAAGGAGCCAATACCACGGTTACTGTAAGGATACGAGCCTGACAGTTGTATTGGGAGAGCGCGAGCGTGGCACAAAGTCCGCAACGCTATTTCACTTCCCTATTTCACTTTCACTTCGACGAGCGCCAAGCCGTAGGAGGGCAAAGTAAGAGTCAGCTCGCCATTCTTCAGATCCCGAGCCTCTGGTGGGGAGAGTTCCGCGGCCTTCTTCAATTGTTCAATTTGTGCCTGCGTTGGATAACGCGGCGAACCCATTTTTTCGTAAGCCGCATGAATATCTCCATGCGCGGGATCGACCGCGGAGATCCGCGCATGTTTGGGGCGGGTGCCCTGAAAACGCAAGGTGATAACCCTGGGCGGACCCGCATGCTCCGGCGGGGCATAGTTCCACACCGCGATCACGAGCGAACCATCGCTCTTTCGTGTAACCAGAGCTGAGGCCGAGTCGACTTCGATTCGCTGGTCGCCGAGATTGTGCAGAAGCTTGAAGGCATTGAACGCCGGTTTCGGGATGCCGTCTCCCGCAATCAACCCGAAGCCACCGTAAAACGGCATCTTCACTACACCCTGCTCTTCGAACACGTCGGAAAATGTCCAGTAAGACATGATGTCCACAAGACCATCGCACTGCCGGATGGTGTCGGCCATCCACGGACCCATGTACGAGGCGTCTGTAACAGCAGGTTCGTTGAAGTAGCTGGCGTTGAATTCGCTCCATATCAAAGGCAGCGCGGGCATGGTGGAAGCCTTGATCTGGTCGTGTACTTTCTTCACCGCACGGCAAACCATTCCATCTCGCGAAATAGTTTCGTTGGTACCAAAAACATCCTGTGCTTTGTCGTTGCCATATACGTGGGACGAGACGAAGTCGACTGGGACATGCTTTTCTGCACAGTGTTGAATGAAGGCATCAGCCCACGCGGCTTGTGCGGTCGCCGGGCCACCGACGCGCAGCTTCTCGTTCACTCCCTTTACTGCACGGGCGGTGTGGTCGTAGAGTTCCCAGTACGTCGCCTGGCTTGGAACGCCTCCCCAAAAATCCAGATTGGGTTCGTTCCACACTTCGAAGTACCACTGGCTGACTTCGTCGATGCCATAGCGATCGATGAGATGTTTGGTGACCTGTGAAATCAAGTCATCCCACTTAGCCCAATCCTTGGGTGGCGCCACGTTCGGCTTGTACCAGAACGCCTGAATGATTTCTTTGGACGCGAGTTTCTTAGGCATGAAACTGAGTTCGACGAAGGGGCGGACTCCGTTGGCGAGGATGCCATCGTAAATCTGATCGAGGTAGGAAAAGTTGTAAACCGGCTGGCCCGCACTGTTTTCGTCATAGATTCCGGCTTCGTCGTGGAAGATGGCATGGAAGCGAACATACTTGAAACCGGTAATCCCTTTTACTTGGCGGAGGTCTTCCCGGTAACTCTCACGAAGCGAGAGAATGGCGCGCCCTGAGCCGAACATCTGCTCCCAGAAGTGTGGAAATGGATGAGCCGGAGCGGATGCATTCACGACAATCACTTCTCCGGCGATGAGTTGGGTGGTTTGTGCCCAACTGGCAGATGCCAGCAGCAGCAGGACGAGCAACGTCCTCGACAAGATTTGCACCGTTTCTTTTTTCATTTCAGGCGTTATCTTCGCAAAACTAAGTTTTACACAAAATGGCTATTTACAGCGCATGCCGGAATACAAGATCGATACAGTATCAATGGAGTTCGCCTACTGTCTTTCCCCGATTCTGCGAATGTCTAAGCAAGTGATATTTGTTAGGTTGATTTGGAATGGCCCATTTAAGCGTGGAGGAGCAGCCAGACGTGGCGGCTCACGTTCTTAAGCGGGCCATTCGTTTTTGTGGCGCAAATTCCGGCTTCAATATTATCCGCATTCAACTTCACCGCGACGCTTCACCACCTAGCGGATTTTTGCAAGAGTTCCCACCTAGACTGCGGATGATTTGTCTGGAAGTCCTGCCGCCCTTGTAACGCTCCGAAAGGGAAGATGCCGGACGGTGTTTGCCGCGGACAAAACGGGACTCACGACCTCAAAGACTGTATTCACAAACTTTTCGTCCAACGGAGCATGCTTGAGCATCAGGCGAAGATAGAGGGGACCATAAAGCAGATCGAGGATGGTGTCTGGGTCGAGGTCTGCGCGAATCTCACCTCTCTTCATCGCCTGCCGTAACAATCTGCGCGCCTCGATCCGCCGTGGTTCGACCCAATGGGCTTGGAAGGCTTCCAGTATTTCTGGTTCCGATTGTCCCGCGCCAATCACCGTGACGACAATTTGGCCGAGTGGGCTGCGGAATATCGGAGCCCATCGCTTCATTTGTTCATGAATCGATTCCAGCACGGGACCAGCCGATGGAAAGCGCAACTCCTCCCCGACGGCCGACACAAAGGAGGCGATTACCAGTTCCGCCTTGTTAGGCCACCAGCGATAGACCGTGGCTTTGCCTACCCCGGCACGCGCGGCGACCGACTCAATGGTAAGTTCATTGAAGCCAACCCGCTTGAGCAATGCCAGAGTGCTGCGGATTACGGCCTTGCGCGCCTTCTCGCTGCGTGGACGGCCGGGTCTACGTGAAGCGTTGGCGACTGTCGCGACTCTGGGCATGCACACCCACCTTATCAAAAATAAATCCGATACGCACCGTCTCGCATCTATTTGCTTTTATACTAGCTTCTGCTGGTGCTGCCGCCCAACGCGGGGGTTGGAGTGGCAGAGTCTCCTCAGGATGAGTCTCCCCAGGACGACCGAGGGAATAGTCGATGTGGATTGTCGCTTTAGCGTTGCGCAGGCCATACACGTTCGTCGTGATGGCGCTGCTGATTCTGATCCTCACTCCAGTCGTCGTCCTGCGCACCCCGACAGATATTTTCCCGGACATTAATATTCCGGTCGTCAGCATCGTCTGGAATTATCAAGGGCTCTCTCCGAAAGAGATGTCCGACCGCATCGTCTCGCCCACGGAACGCGCACTCACTACGCTGGTCAACGATATCGAGCATCTCGAATCGCAGTCCCTCAACGGTGTCGCCGTAGTAAAACTCTACTTTCGTCCATCGGCAAATATCCAGACGGCCCTGGCGCAGGTGACGGCCATCTCGCAAACCGGAATCCGGTTTTTGCCGCCGGGTACAACGCCGCCTTTGATCATTCAGTATTCAGCTTCCAGTGTCCCCATACTCCAGATCGGATTAAGCAGCAAGACGCTTCCCGAGCAGCAACTCAACGACCTTGCCCTTAACTTTGTGCGCACTCAACTCATCACTGTCGAAGGAGCTGCGGTTCCCTACCCCTACGGTGGAAAATCGAGGCTGGTTTCGGTTGACCTCGACACTACGGCGATGCAGGCGAAGCATTTGACCCCGGTGGACGTGGTCAATGCAATCAGCGCGCAGAATCTCATTCTGCCTTCGGGCACTGCGAAACTGGGCGCGCTCGAGCATCAGATTGAGCTGAATGCCAGTCCACAAACGATTGCGGAACTGAACGATCTCCCGATCCGAACCGTCAACGGCACAACCATCTACGTGCACGATGTGGCGTACGTGCGCGATGGCTTCTCGCCGCAAACCAACATCGTCCGGCAGGACGGAGTTCGTGGAACGCTTCTGAGCGTGCTGAAGAATGGAGGCGCCTCCACTATCGATATCGTGAAGAACATTCGGGCTATGCTCCCGGATGTGGCGCAGACCTTGCCTCCGGATGTGCAGCTTACGCCATTGTTTGATCAATCTTTATTTGTGCGGGCGGCCATTCAAGGAGTGCTTAACGAAGCGTTGACGGCGGCCTGCCTTACCGCGGCGATGATTCTGCTCTTCCTGGGGAACTGGCGCAGCACGCTCATTATCGCGATTTCCATTCCGCTTTCTATTCTTACTTCGGTGATCCTATTGAGTGCGCTGGGACAGACATTCAACATCATGACTCTGGGCGGACTGGCCCTGGCGGTCGGAGTGCTGGTCGACGATGCTACGGTCGAACTCGAGAATATCGAGCGCAACCTCGGCATGAAGAAGGAACTGAAGCAGGCCATTCTGGATGGCGCGCAACAGATTGCCGTGCCTGCGTTCGTCTCTACCCTGGCGATCTGCATTGTTTTCGTTCCTATGTTCTTCCTGACTGGGGTTGCACGCTACCTGTTCGTACCGATGGCGGAGGCTGTGGTATTCGCCATGCTGGCCTCTTATCTGCTGTCCCGAACCCTGGTCCCGACTCTTGTGATGTATCTGTTGCGGGGACATGAAGAGGACTCGCACCGCCCTCCTTCGAATATCTTCGGACGTTTTCAGGCGCGCTTCGAAGAGTCGTTCGGCCGCTTCCGCGAATCGTACCGCAACAGTCTGGAATCGGTGATGGATCACAGGCGTGTTTTTGTCGTGGGCTTTCTGGCCTTCTGCTTGCTATCGGCTGGGTTAGTATTTTTCCTGGGCCGCGACTTTTTCCCTAACGTGGACGCGGGACAATTCCGGCTTCATGTTCGCGGCCGCGCAGGTTTGAGAATCGAAGAAACGGCGCGGCTTATCGATCAAGTGGAGCAACAGCTTCGGCGAGCGGTTCCGCGGAAAGAAGTCAACACGATCCTGGATAACATCGGATTGCCCTACAGCGGCATCAACCTCTCCTACAGCAATGCTGGAACCATCGGAACGTCGGACGCCGAGATTCTGGTGTCTTTGAATCCCGGCCATCGTCCCACTGAAGAATATGTTCATCGCTTGAGGGGTGAGTTGCCGAAAGCTTTTCCGGGCGTCGAATTCTTTTTTCAGCCCGCCGACATTGTGAGTCAAATCCTTAACTTCGGGCAGCCCGCGCCAATTGACATCCAGCTGACAGGTCAAAGCTATGCGCGGAACTATGTCATCGCTCAGCAGATAGCGAACCGGTTGCGCCATGTGCCCGGAGCCGTCGACGTCCACGTTCAGCAATTGATGGACAGTCCTACGCTCCATCTGGATGTGGATCGAGTGCGCGCTCAGCAGGTCGGCCTAACCCAGCGTGACGTGGCGCAGAACCTGCTGGTATCGCTCAGTTCCAGTTTTCAAACTGCACCGACTTTCTGGCTCAATCCGAAGAATGGAGTCAGCTATAACCTGGCGGTAATGTCTCCGCAATACCGCGTGGATTCGCTTCAGGCGCTGATGAACACGCCCATCAACGGTGCAAATTCAGCTACCCCGCAGGTGCTGGCGAACCTGGCCACGGCTACACCTATGACCAGCCCGGCGGTCGTGAGCCATTACAATGTGGCCCCCGCGGTGGATGTGTTTGCAAGCGTGGACGGGCGCGATCTGGGCGGCGTTGCAAGCGATATGTCAGATTTCTTGAAGTCCTTTCAGCAACAACTCCCGCGAGGGACGCAGATGCACGTGCGCGGCCAGGTGGAAACCATGGCGTCGTCATATACAGGTTTGTTAATTGGGCTGGTGATGTCGATCGTGCTCGTCTATTTGCTCATTGTGGTCAACTTCCAATCCTGGCTTGATCCGTTCATTATCATTACCGCGTTGCCGGGAGCGCTGGCCGGCATTCTCTGGATTCTATTTCTCACGCATACTACATTGAGCGTCCCTGCACTTACCGGCGCGGTGATGTGCATGGGTGTGGCCACGGCGAACAGCATTCTTATGATTTCGTTTGCGCGCGAGCGGATGGAGGAAGGCTCCGACGCGGTTCGCGCCGCGATCGAAGCAGGTTACACCCGCATGCGTCCTGTGATCATGACCGCTCTTGCCATGATCATCGGTATGTTGCCCATGGCCTTGGGATTCGGTGAAGGTGGCGAGCAGAATGCTCCCTTGGGCCGGGCGGTGATTGGGGGACTCACGGTGGCCACTGCAGCCACACTATTCTTTGTTCCCGTTGTATTCAGCATTTTTCACGGCCGGCGTGCGAAACATGCCGCATCGACATTGCCGGAGACGCATTGATTTTTTCTGAAGGGCATTTATGGCTCATGAAACGGTAACGGCAGCACAGACTGAAATCGAATCTTCGAGCCCGTCCCCCAGGCAGAAGAAGCCCAGTTATGTCACGGTGGTGATCATCGCCATCCTCCTGGTTGCCGGCGCCGCGATTGCGTTCTTCATTCGCCTGGGGGAGCGCCGCGCTCTGGCCAAGGAAACCGAAGTCCTCGCGGTGCCTAGCGTAATCGTGATCCAGCCCAAGCCGGAAACGTCGCAGCAGGATCTGATACTTCCATCCACTCTGCAGGCCTATACCGAGTCTCCGATCTACGCGCGTACGAATGGCTATCTTGCGCGCTGGCGCAAAGACATGGGCAGCCGCGTGCAAAAAGGCGAATTGCTGGCCGACATCGAAACGCCTGAGATTGATCAGGAACTCATGCAGGCACGCGCGGCCCGCACCCAGGCCGAAGCACAGTTGAGTCTCGCTAAAAGTTCCGCCGAACGCTGGGAAACACTGCGCAAGATGGACGCAGTTGCTCAACAGGAAACGGATGAACGGTCGAGCGGTTATACCCAAGGGCAGGCAGCGCTTGCTTCCGCCACTGCCAATGTGCGCCGGCTCGAACAGCTCGAGTCTTTCAAGCACGTTTACGCTCCATTTGCAGGAATCATTACCAAGAGGAATACAGACATCGGCGCTCTAATCAATGCCGGCAACAGTGGGACGAACCAGGAATTATTTGTGGTCGCGCAAATTGATCCGATTCGAGTTTACGTCGACGTGCCGGAGAACTACGCGCCATCGATCCATCCCGGTCTTAAAGCGAGCATCGAATTGCCGGCCTTTCCGGGACAACATTTTTCCGGCAATATCGTTCGCACCTCCGACTCCATCGACCTGGCTACACGCACTCTTCGCACCGAGATAGATGTGCCCAACCGCGAAGGCCGGCTCTTTCCGGGCTCTTATGCCCAGGTGCATTTTGGTGTGAACGTTGCCGCGGTTCGCATGCTGGTTCCCGTCAATGCTTTGTTGTTCCGGGCGGAGGGTCCACGGGCAGCCGTCGTAGGAGCAGATGGCAAAGTGCATCTCAAGCCAGTTATTATTGGCCGCGACTACGGCACCGACGTGGAAATTCTGGGCGGACTCGAACCGTCCGAGTCGATCGTTCTGAATCCCAGCGATTCATTGGAGGAAGGACAAACGGTGCACGTCACGAAAGAAGGTGATCACTCATGAGATTTCACTCTCTTTCTCTATGGATCACCGTTGTGCTGTGCAGTATTGCCGCGAACGCTGGCGGACCGAAGTATAAGAAGCCGGACGTTGCGGTTCCGCAGAATTGGCAGTCGCCTGTGCCTTGGCAACAGGCAAATCCGCTCGACTCGCTTACTAAGAACGCGTGGTGGAAAGTTTTTGGCGATAATGAACTCGATCAATACGAAGATCGAGCGATGGGCAACAACCAGACATTGAAAGCCGCGGCGTCCCGACTGGCGGAAGCACGGGCATTTGCCAGAGTCACGGCGTCGGGTTTGTATCCCGAACTCGACGCAGGAGCATCGGCCCAGCGGCAACGGCTGTCTGCCAACCGCGCCACCAACGGTGGTCTCATCCCTCGAACAGCCATCACGCAGAACACTTTCGCCATTCCCTTCACACTGAATTATGAGATTGATTTGTTTGGCCGTGTGCGGCACAGTGTGGAGGCCGCAAACGCATCGCTCCAGGCATCAGCCGCGGATCTGGAAAACATTCGTCTGCTGGTGAGTTCGGAGCTAGCCGCCGATTATTTTCAACTGCGCGAGCTTGACGCTGAAATGTCAGTGGTGCAAAAGGCCATAGCATTTCAGCAACAGGGACTTCAGCTGGTAGAGAAGAGACACGGAGGCGGTGCAGTTTCCGGGTTGGATGTTGCACAGCAACGCACTGTTCTGGATTCCTCTTACACGCAGCTCTCACTGCTTCAACAGCAGCGTGCGCAGTTCGAACATGCAGTAGCCGTGCTGCAGGGCCTACCAGCGGCCGAATTCAAAGCGTCTGTCCGTCCCTTGGATTCGCAACCGCCGGCAATTCCGGTGGCCCTGCCTTCGGAGTTGCTGCAGCGGCGTCCCGACATTGCGACTGCAGAACGGCAGGTAGCTGCGGCGAATGCGCAGATTGGCGTTGCGCGGTCCGCGTTTTATCCGGTCATCTCTCTCGGTGGGACGGGAGGAGTGCAAAGCAGCGACATCACAAAACTGCTCGACGGTCCGAGCGCCATCTGGTCCCTGGGATTGTCAGCATTGGAGCCGATCATCGCCGGTGGCCGCAACCACGCCCGGCTTGAGAGCACGAAAGCTGTCTATGACGAAGATGTTGCCAACTACCGCGAGACCGTGCTCGTCGCTTTTCAGCAGGTTGAAGACGCGCTTGCGGGATTAAATGCCCTGGCCTCCGCGTCGGACTCACAACAACGCGCTGTTACCGATGCCGGTCAATCGCTGACCTTGGCGAACGCGCGCTATACCGGAGGATTAGTCACGTATCTGGATGTGATCACGGCGCAGGAACTTGTGTTGAACAATGAACGGCTGGCGACGCAGATTCAGGGACAACGGCTGGTCACTTCGGTCTTACTGGTTAAAGCGCTCGGCGGGGGTTGGGACGCTTCAAGCATCGCCGCTGTGGGCATTAAACCGAGTCTGAAGCAAGCGCTGCAGCAGTAAAGATCCTCGCGGCATTGCATCCGCGGTCAGAGCGATTGCATCTATGCCGTATGGAATTTCGACAGCTTGGTCATTCTGGATTAAAAGTTCCCGTCCTCAGCTTCGGCACTGGAACGTTTGGCGGGCGAGGTGAATTCTTCTCGGCGTGGGGTAACAGCGACGTTGCCGAGGCTACTCGTCTGGTAGATATTTGTCTTGAAGCTGGAGTTAATTTTTTCGACACCGCTGACGTCTATTCTCAAGGCGCCTCCGAGGAAATCCTGGGCAAGGCAGTTGCAGGCCGTCGCAGCTCCGTTCTGATTTCCACCAAAGCCACGTTCCGCATGGGCGACGGACCCAATGATCTCGGTTCCTCGCGCCATCATCTGATTCAAGCTTGCGAAGCGAGTCTTCGTCGCCTGCAAACCGATTACATCGACGTTTACCACCTGCACGGCTTTGATCAGCTCACTCCGATCGAAGAAACGCTGAAGACCCTGGACACCCTGATCCAGAGCGGCAAAGTACGCTACATCGCGTGTTCGAATTTTTCCGGCTGGCATTTGATGAAGTCGCTTTCTATTTCGGAGAGATATGGTTGGAGCCGTTATGTCGCCCACCAGGCGTACTATTCGCTCATCGGGCGAGAGTATGAATGGGAACTGATGCCGCTGGCGATCGATCAGAACATCGGGACCATCGTATGGAGTCCCCTGGGCTGGGGGCGGCTGACCGGTAAGATCGGGCGCAACCATCCTCTGCCAAAAGTCAGCAGACTACACAAGACCGCCGAACAAGGTCCTCCTGTCGCGGATGAGTACCTCTATACCGTTATCGACGCGGTGGAAGAGGTCGCACGAGAAACGGGTAAGACCGTCCCTCAAGTCGCATTGAATTGGCTGCTGCAGCGGCCGACGGTGGCGAACATCATTATCGGAGCCCGTAATGAAGAACAGTTGCGGCAGAATCTGGGCGCTGTGGGCTGGAACTTAACGGACACACAGATTGCACGCTTGAATGCCGCGAGTGAAGTGAGTCCGATATATCCCTACTGGCATCAACGGCAATTCGCCGAGCGCAATCCCTTGGCAGCATTGGCGGCGTGATGGATGTAGATGGAAGCTTCAAAGTCTTCCCTCAACACGTCTTTTTTCAATAGTTTCCAGCGAACCACCCACCGACCCGCTGCGTGCAAGCGCTGAGCTGCGTTGTAGTACTGGTGATCCAGGCTTTTCTTATAGCAACCTTCCATCCCGACTAGAGCTCTAAATGACGCTCGAATTTGCATTTCACACGCACTACCTCCGCTCCTAAATGGAGAACCCATGATAAGTAGACTTCAATTTGCAGTCTCGGTATGCGCGAGCCTGCTCGTTTTGGCGATGGCCGGCGCGGCTCAGGTTAAGCCGGCAACACCGCAAGGAGCAACCACATTTCAAGCAACGAACTCAACACAAGTCGTAAACGTTCAACAGAGCGGCACCGGGTACGGACTCAAAGCCAGCACATCGTCGACCGGTCCGGTGGGCGCGATATTCGGCCAGGCCACTGGCACCAGCGGGTTCAATAATGGCGTCTGGGGACGCACCTACAGTCCAGCTGGGGTTGCCGTGCGCGGCGAGGCCATGGCCAACACGGGCGGCCCCACCGGCGTGGCCGGATTTAGCGATTTCAGCCGAAGCGGAATTGGCGTTTACGGCCACGCCCAGTACAACGGCATCGGAGTATTCGGGCAAATCGATTCTCTCGACAATAGCGGCATCGGCGTTTTCGGGAAAGCCGGAAGCAGCTGTTGCGGTATCCCCGGAGTTTTCGAACAGGACGCTGCCAATGGCGGGGGCTACGATGTAATACTGGTCGGCCAAATACTGGACATAAACAAACAAGTGCAACGGGTATTTACCGTCACCAGTACCTATGTCTCCGGCCCAACTTTCACAGCAACGTCAGATCCCAGCGGCGATAACTTGTTCGTGGGCCGCTCCGTGGGCAACAGTTCCAATGTTTTCCGAGTCGATGCTACCGGAGCCGTCTACGCCGACGGAGGCTACCACACGGGCGGCGCAGACTTTGCGGAGTCTTTCTCAGTGAAAGGAACATCCTCAGCCTATGCGGCGGGCGATGTGCTGACCATCGATCCAGGATCAGCCAGGCGCCTCGCGCGTTCAGCAAAGCCATATTCGACGCTGGTTGCCGGAATTTATTCGACTAAACCCGGCGTTCTCGCGAGTCCGTATCCTATGGACCAAACTCCTAAGTCTGACATACCTCTCGCGGTGGTCGGCGTAGTTCCCTGCAAGGTGACCACGGAAAACGGCGTCATTAGGCCCGGCGACCTGTTAGTTACTTCTCGGAAAGAGGGCTACGCCATGAAAGGGACGGATCGGAACAAAATGGTGGGAGCAGTTCTCGGCAAAGCTTTAGAGCCGTTGGGACACGGGGACGGAGTGATTCAGGTCTTAGTCACACTGCAATAGACTTAGTCACACTGCGATAAACTTTTCCGTTTTCGTTTCGCACTCAAGAAAGCGCAACGGCTACCTGGAACTAAACTCGGTCCCACCAGTCTTGATGTCGGTGGTAAACCGGGAAGGCTGTGGGCGGTAGCCGTTGCGTGTTCGAATCTTGTATCTCTTCAGATGGTCGCCTACCAGTTTTACTTTGATCGCGCGCCAGCCAGAGTTGGGATTAGCCTTCGGGTAGTAGCTTAGCGAATAGAGATGCGCCAAATCGTCGCGGACGGAAGCGAACGCTCGCTTTTCGTCTCTCCAGTTCTTGGCGAAATACGCCTTGCCGCCCGTGGCCGCTGTCATGCGTTCAAACACCGCGGTGGACACGGGCTCCACCCTGGCTTCTCGAGTGCTGATCATGTATATGGAGACTCCAGCCGACTGGGCGAATTCGGCAACATCCTCGGGCGGTACTACGCTCGAATTATCGGGTCCGTTGGAAAAAACCACTACGACTTTCCGGCCTGTGTATTGGGCCGCGTCCTTCAGCGTCAGCAACAGGGTGTTGTACAGTGCTGCTTCGTCTCCGGCCACCCTCGAGCGCACAGCTCGCAGAACTTCTGAGCGATCCGCAGTAAGAATGGCGGCCCGGGAGAGGTCTCGGCTGTAGGAATAGAACGCGATCTTGTCGGCGCTCTCGAGCGAACGAATAAATTCTGCGATCGCATCCTGGGCGAAGACAAAATCGCGGTACATGTAGTTGCTGGTATCAAACAGAACGAACACATCGGCGCCTGCGATTAAAGAATCGAGAGTCGGCGGCGAATCGCCGGGAAGAGAGCGCTTAGTCAAGTCGGGCGTGGCGGCAGCCCGCTCAGGTTCTTCAGACTCAGTTAGACTGCGGGCCGCTTCATTGCCCTCCGCAAACGTGGCGACCTTCTCCGTAATTCCATCCTCAACGATAACGAAATCCTTGGGGTGAAGGCCGGTAATGTATTCTCCATTCTTGTCGGTCACGGCGACGTTCAGCTGGACCATATTGACGACCACGTGAAGATCGGGTCCCTGCTGCGCTTGGACTTCACTTGCACAACCGACGAATAAAACAGCGAAGAAACAAAGAACAAAACGTAGAACGAAATTCTTCAGCATAGTCTTGCGATCCTAGTCTGCGAGCCCTTCTATTGGGATCGCTGCATTGCCGTCTGAAAATCAACAGGCGCTTTCATGGCCTGGATGCTTCTGCACTCGTGAGCGCCCCTACATTTCCCTTCCGAAAGTCTTCAGCCGTTTCGTGCATAGCGCGAAGCAGCGCCGGCCAGTCTTCAAAGTCGGTTGCGAATATCTTCTCCACCATGTGCCGCGTCAGATCCGGCACCAGATGGTTTAGCGTCACAGCGGACTGCCCGGTTTCATCCGCCAGGCGCGCCCAGTACAAATTGGAAGAGTCCCAAGATTCCGCGAGAAGCCGGCTGGAGTATCCCGAAAACGCGGGCATGGGCCCGACGTTCAGTAGTTCGCGGCCATACGTTTGAGCCAGGATGGGATGCGGTACGCCAAAATCACGGGATATGCGCCTCCAATTTACCTGTTCGGGATGTTGGCGAGAAAGGGCTTGCAGTTCGTGCGTCGCTGTTCCCCAATCGCCGATTTCTCCGGGGTATCTGCGCTGAAACTCCGCCGTCAAATAGAACGCATCTGCCGGCATCATTCGCGGGAGTATCTCCGATATGCGGCCCGCGCGGAGATCCTGCTCGACTCGATCAGTCCGCTGTGGGGTCATACGATCCGAAAGGATGGCCATTACCCTGCCGCGCAGTTCGTCATCCTTTGCGGAAGCGGCCAGGAGTTCTTCCCCAGTTCGCTGATAGAGCGCAACCGCATGCAGTTCGGCCTGGCTGACATCCCACCAGCGCGGCAAGACCGCACTCGTCAACAGACCCGGCGTCACTTCCTTCCAGATCAGGGCCTGAACATTTTCCGGCTGAATGAAATCCTGCTCGAGCTCGGCCAGAACATACGGGAGATCGGCAAGAGAGCCCACGAAACGCGCCCCTCCGCCCGCAGGCGAACCTTGGCCAAAGAGTTCCGGGGCCTGCCACACCGTCTTCACGCCGCTGACCGTTTCTACGGCAAAATCGTGGGAGCGGACGAAGAGAGGATTGTTGTGCAGAGCCTGTGCGCCCGGTGGCTCGTAATAGGCATAATTCAACCCCACAAGAGTGTCTCTCATGAATGAGGCGAGTTGGCCGCGAGCATCTCCGAGTTGTGCAGGTGAAGGCGCGCCGGATCTGAGGATTTTTGCCACGTCGGTCCGCATCTCAACATCGGTGTGATGGGTGTTGTAGACTCTTGCGGCCCACTCCGATCTCTCACCGCTGGTAAAAATTGGCCGCGGCATCTCGAATTCCCGTAATTCCCCAGCCAGACGGATTACGAAGTCGTTCGGCGACTTCCCTTGAGATTTTTCGTTCAACGCGTTGCCCAGGGCAAACAATGTGTCCAGAGAGACCAGCCGCTGGTCGTTCATTACCGAGCGGATCCTGTTGGCCAACTCCTGATGCATCCTCTTCCCTTCCGGAGTTGTCTGGCGAGGTCCGGCGAGCAATCCGATAATTTCATCCTGAGAGGCCTTACTGTTGCCCGTGGCAAACCGAAATAACTCTCCGAGAGAAGCTCGACCCGCGTCATACACCTGGGCTGCCGAATGAATTTTGGCGAATGGCTTGATTGCCTGCTGCCACGACTCATCCAGTTGCGGCTCCGAGATCTGCCCCTGACGGGCCAGGATTTGCCAGATTCCAACGGTTGCCTGAAAAGTGCCGAGCGCGTTGCCACGCATGGGATGCGGAGAGTTGTTTAGCCCTTCAGCGGTTTCGAGGAACAGGACAATGGATGCGTCACTTAGCTCGGGAAATTCTGAAAAAATCCGATACTGATCGCTAAACTCCTCGAACTTACGCGACAACAAGCGCACAGTCTCAGGGGCAAGTCGATGTTCGGGAGTTCGTCCGTTTTCAACTTCGCTGATCGCCATAAAAATCTGAAGCGGCCCAACCTGCGTGGTCGCCCTCGACAGCGCGAACATCGCTTCAACCAGACGATCTGGACTGGTCAGGCGATTGGTGTGCCTGCCCCATTCGCGCACGAGATGTGAATCGCTTTTCTGGCGGAGGATGTCTTTCCACACATCGAGGTTCCCGGGAACGACCGGCTCTCCGTCAGGCCCTCTTTGAAGGCGAGTGGCAAAGAGTAAAAGCGCAGGGACCGGTCTAAACAAACCGGTGGTGGCACTCGCCGAAGGATCAGCAGTTCGCACAGCGTCGTAAAAACGCACTAGCCGATGAGGTTCGGTGAAATACGTTTGCTGCCTTCTATTCAGGCGTGAAAGCACGTCAAAATAGGCGGCCAGCCAACCCCGATCCCGGGCCAGCAGTCTCTGCACGAAGGCGACAGGCGAGTCCGGTCTGGCCCCAACCAGATCGTTCCATGCAGATTCCGCCTCCGGGCCTCCCGGAACGATGATCCGCGCACCTCGGACACAAATCTGGCTCCCGTAAAAATCAAGAACCGCGGCGTAAGGAAGCAGTTTCTTGATTCCAATGGACTGCTGCAAAACACTATTGGTCTCGGGATCGAGTTTGGAAAGCGCCCAGTAAAGGCGCGCGACCGCCGGGTCGTTCAAGATCGTGTCGATGAGGTCCCTGCTGGCTTCCTTGTAGTTCTTCTTGCTCGCAAGGGTCCAGTCGCTGTGAGCGAACAAGACGGGCACGGGAGAGGGGGAGAACGGATATTCGAAAGCCTTGCCTCCCTGCAACGTCCGCTCGAGTTCCGGTAGGGGAAAGCCGGAATCGATCGTCAGGAAAGCCCGCTCGGCATCGGCTGTCTGCAAAGATGTGTCAGGCTGTCCGCAGTTTGGCCGAGTCCGGTAACCGAGAATGCGCAGAAGTGGTATCGCATCATCACAATTCGAAACGCGGATCACCATGCCCTGAGTTGCCGCCAGGGATGATAGTTCTCTGGCCTGAACCACGTACCGCCGCACAAGGATCAGAAATTCAGTCTGCCGGTTGGAGCCCTCGTAGCCTTGCATGAACACATTCCGGCTCAGCAAAGGCAATACTTCGTCGGGCGCGATCTTTTGACTGATCCCCGCCATGCGCAGAAAAGAACGCAGCGGCCCCGGAATCATGAATTCCGACGTAGCCACTGCCGGTACGTTAGGGTTTGCAGAGTCGCCAGCGTTGGCGTACAAGCAACCGCAAGAGAAGATCGAAGCAACAACAAGGATGGAGAAGCACAGAGGAGATTTCACGGCTGGTTCCTCTTGGAGCCCGCGAGACATCACGCAACCGGAGCATGTCGCGGAGAGCAGGGATGGTCATTCATCCGCGAGATCGAGGAGTGCCACATGCCCGGGCTTGTGATTCCTGGCCCTGATCCCAAATTCCAATGTCCGCCAAAATAACCTATCCGTCGAGATTATCCAAGCAATTTCGACAGGACAATTAGCTTCCTTCCGCAATCAAGTGGTCGGCCTCAGACGAAAGCCGCCGCATATCGGCCAGCATCGTTCGTCTGAGTTGCGGGTCATGGGTTTCTTTCAACTTCGACAGGACTTCCGCTAGAAGGCGTCAATTTCTGCGAATTCGTAGTTCGACATATGTGGCGGAACAGATCGGAACACAGAAAGTGAAACGGTGTAGCGGCACTGTCTAGTCGGCGGCCTTGGATTCGCTCAGCAAATCAGCATACTTCCTGGCGAGAAAGGTCATTCTGGTTCTAATTTCTTCTTGGTCGTCTTTGATAACGACTTGCAGCAAGGAAACGAGTTCCGCGGCACGCCGAGTGTCCTTCTCGGCGATTATTTGCGCGCAAAGCTGGCGCACCAAAGCAGTGTTGTACACGAAAGCAGCCCCTCCCCCCGTTCCTGGAGTTTCTTATACAGTGTTAACCGAATGGAATACAGGAAAACCCTGATGTGCACGGCTGGATATTCTGGAACTAACCAGCCCGGCGCTGGGATGGAGTATCAGGCCGGAGGGGCAAAGTGCGGACGCGATTGGTATGCTCCTCCAACGCAGCCCTAAGTTGTTTGCAAATTTCCTGTAATTCTTCAGGGTCTTCGCTGGCCACGGCCCAGGCGCACAGTTCGCGGATTTTGTCATCCAGTCGCCTAAACGGCATCGGGGTAAGCTGACGTTCTTGCTTTTGATTCAACAAGATTGAAAAGGGTTGGCATGAGTCGGTTGCCTGGACGGTTTGAACTGCGGAATCCGTTCGAATCCAGCGGTGGGGCTGCGAACCTCCGAGTAAAAAATCCCCCTTTTAGCCTTTACTGGATACAGTGTTTCAGATACTCTGAATACACTGTTTCACTTATTGATTTCAGGTTCAGGACTTCCGCGACGGTAAAGAGTCCTCATATATCTGAACTGGCCGCAACACCCAGCGCCACAATTTAGCCATTTTTCAATCCTCGCGCGCGAGTTTCCGCGCAGGGACAGCTTCCCACGTGCAGTTCTGCTGCTCGGAAGCTAAATCAATCTACATTGGAGAAGTTTTTCATGCCAAAGTCCTTATTGCTGATCGTGTGCTCGCTTGCTATCTGTGTGCCGGCTGCTTTTGCCACCGTTACCGTTACCTCGCCTGCAAATGGCGCAAGTGTATCAGGTACAGTGGCTTACGCGGCCACCGCTACCGCCTCTTCCTGCTCGAAGGGGGTCGCCACGATGGGAATTTATACCGCTCCCGGGGTGCTGGCCTACGTATCAAATGGCTCGACTCTTAAAACCAGTCTTACCTTGAGCTCCGGAACCTACTATACAACGGTCGAAGAGTGGGACTTTTGCGGTGGCGCGTCGACCACTCCCATCAAGATTACTGTCACTTCAAACGGAAAATCATTCACCAATCTCCAGCACAGCGGCGGGTGGTCAGGATACGGCCAAAGAGCTCCAAATTACACTGACTGCTCTCCCTCTCCTTGCGAAAACATCGTTTTTACGATGACGGAGGGAGTTAAGTCCCCTTCCATGAGCGGGTATTCGGCTGCCTACTATCTTGCTGGAAGCCAGTCTTACGGTGATGCCCTGTGGAACAACCACCTGATCGGCGATCTCTCCTCGCAGGGATTGCCCGACTCCAATCACACGCTGGTGCCTGCGTATCATACCTTCACCTACGACGTTAATTTTTGGATGAGCAACCCCGGGGCGTCTCAGGGGTTGGAGTTCGATATCAATCAATTCTTCAATAGTATGGGATTTATTTGGGGACACGAATGTCGCATAGCCGGGGGCAACCAATGGGACATCTGGGACAACGTGAACAGCCACTGGGTACACACCGGGGTCTCATGCTATCCGAAAGCAAATGCGTGGAACCATCTGACAATTCAGGTACAGCGCACTTCCAGCAACCAATTGCTCTACCAGTCCATTACTCTGAACGGGGTAACGAACAATCTGAACCTGTATTACAATCACGGATCCGCACCCAGCAATTGGTGGGGCATAACGATCAACTATCAGATGGACGGGAATAACGCGCAAACGCCTTACACCGCCTATCTGGATCAGTTGACCTTCACTTATCAATGAGGGAACGCGCTAACCGGATAATCTGCTAGAGAACAGGCCTAGAGAACAAGCAAAGAGGGGGCACATCAAACGATGTGCCCCTTTTGCATGCAGCAGCGTACCCAGAATGCTTTCGTTTCCAAACCGGGAAGGGCACGACGTTCAGTCCTTAAGCCCGCCCTGAGCAAGCGAAGCGCACCGAAGGGTGCACATAAGTCCCGCAACATCAATGTCGGCATGCTGAAAACCTCCGGTTTTGATTTTGTTTTGAAAGGGCGCGGCTTCACAGTTTGCTGAAAAACTCCAGCTTTGGTTTTGTTTTGAAAGGGCGCGGCTTCAAGCCGCGCCGTAAGTGCCACAAAATCAATCGGCTTTAGCCGCTGAGGCTGCTCCTCAGACTGCAATGCCACTTTTTCAGCAAACTGTTCAGCCGCTGCGGTTCGCTCTCGACTCAACAACCAGTTTCTTCGCAGCTTGTTTAGCCGCTGGGGTACGCTATCGACTCAAAGGCGAGTTTTTCCGCAGCCTGTGAAGCGATGCCCTGACACGAATCCGATTTTGTCCCCAGATTCCGTGCCTGGTCAAAGCGCTGGTTATTGAGAGGCTCTCTCGCCCTGAATCCCCATCTCATTTCCAATCGCGAGTCTCAGCACCCGTTTTTTGCGCCGACCGTCGCCAAACCAGTGGACACCACTCCGCCCGTCAGCCCGAGGATGCCCGTTCCGATTGTCCCAGTGCTGGCGTTGGCCGGAGCGAATAACACCAAGCTCGAAGCCTCACCCGTGGTCGAGCCCACTACGAAGTTCACAAGGATATTGTGCCCGATGACGTAGAACTCCCCGGTGAGCGAGCCGCCATTGAAGCCCTCAAGCGTAGCCGTGCCGCTGTGCGGCCTGCCGAAGTTGCCATCGTCGGTCAGCACCAGGCAGAAATTTTGGTTGGCGCCCTTGATGTTGCCAGCGATGCCACCCTTCACCTGAGTTTCGAGCACCGGATAGTTGCCAGTGAAGCTCTGTGCCTTGGCGGCGCTGGGACCGATTGCAAAGGCCAAAAGTGGCAAAGCCATTGCGATGAATGTGCGAATGTTCCTGCTCATTGTTTTAATCTCCTGAGGACAATCGTAAGTTGATACTGCTACACCCTTAGATCATTGAGTCTCGCAGTTGATTGCCCGCAATTTGTCAATGGATTGTCAAACCTTTGCCCGACCCAGCGATAACTTGGAAGTGACTCTCTGCGAACTGCGAAGCTCAGACAGGGCACCGTCAGGAGTGGATTTTGGCTTGAGTGGGCAGCCCCCTAATCTTGCTGTTTCTTCGTCAGGTGGATTAGCGTCGGCGAGGGAGTCTCTTTGCCGAGGCCTCGGATCCAGGTGGTTCACGGAACGGTTCCACAGAAATGCGCTGGTAACACACTTCCAGCACGGTCAGGTATTCTGTACCGCCCGGCAATTGAAGGACTACGCTGTCACCCGCTGCCGACTTCATCAACGCGCGCCCCAGAGGTGACACCCAACTGATGTGGTTGCGGTTGAGATCGATCTCGTCGGTGCCCACGATGCTCACCACTCGCTCCGCTCCCGCGGCATTGGCATAGCGCACGGTCGCTCCGAAGAATGCCCTCGTCGCCGCCTGCCCCGCTCTCGGAGCTTCCGGGTCCACCACTTCCGCGGCTTCGATTCGCTTCGTGAGAAAGCGAATCCGCCCATCGATCTGCCGCAGCCGCCGCTTGCCGTACTGATAGTCGGCGTTTTCACTGCGATCGCCGTTGC
>Ga0209488_10000726_pt1 | contig 27996 bp, 25 predicted proteins | sample Rivendell_Oct201_8_FD_188349 | JGI IMG/M metagenome (GOLD analysis project Ga0209488, IMG submission 188349) | Vadose zone soil microbial communities from the Eel River Critical Zone Observatory, Northern California, USA -... | ecosystem: Environmental > Terrestrial > Soil > Vadose zone >...
ACCCAGACGCCAGCCGGCACCCCGCAGATCGGAACCCAAACCCCGGCCGGCAACCCGCCACCGCAACAGCCTCTACAAAAGCAGTTCGGCAAACAGGCTCCCACCGGTACCCCGCCTGTCGGCACGCAAACGCCTACCGGCACCCCGCAGATCGGAACTCAAACCCCGACAGGCAACCCGCCACCGCAACAGCCACTACAAAAGCAGTTCGGCAAACAGGCTCCCGCTGGCACCCCGCAGATCGGAACTCAAACTCCGGCCGGCACCCCGCCGCAGCAACAGCAGCAATTCGGCAACCAGCCGCCAGGAACGACACCGCAGATCGGAGGCCAGCCACCAGCCCAGCCTCAGATTACGATCAACAACAACACCACGGTTCGCGTCGACCAGGTGCGGACGCAGCGGCAGCAGGTGGTCGAACCCAACGGCCGCATCGTCATCCAGGAGCCTGGCAATCGTCACATCATTCGTGAAAACGGCCGTGTCATCATCCGCAACGACGACAATGTGCGGTTCCAGATGTTCGCCCCGAACGCACAGGTCACGCGACGCGGCAGCGAGAACTTCATGGTCTATGAGCGCCCGGGCGGCTTTCAGATCATCAACGTCACCGATGCCAACGGTCATCTGTTGCGCCGCATTCGCCGCGGACCTGATGGACGAGAATATGTGCTGATCGACAACCGGCGCGGCCCGGGACTTGGCACCGGCCTCGCGGTCGGCCTTGGAGTCGGCGTCGTCGCAAGCGCGGTCTACCTCAGCCTGGCTCCGCCAGTCGTCACCATCCCGCGTGAACGCTACATCGTCGCGGCTGCCGTCGCGCCTCCGGCACTGCTCTATGAAGCGCTCGATGCGCCACCGCTTGTCGCGATTGAGCGCCCCTATTCGCTTGATGAAATCCGTTACAATGTCGAACTGCGTGATCGCGTACGGCGGATCGACATCGACACGATCACATTTGAAACGGGCTCGTGGGAAGTATCGCCGGCTCAGTACGGATTGCTTGCCCAGATTGCCCAAGCCATGCTGCGGGTGATCGAGCGCAATCCGGATACGGTCTTCATGGTCGAAGGCCATACCGATGCGGTGGGCTCGAACGAGGACAATTTATCATTGTCCGACCGTCGCGCTGAATCTGTTGCCGTCATTCTCACGCAACAGTTCCAGATCGGCCCCGAACACCTTGTGACCCAGGGCTATGGCGAGCAGCACCTGAAAATCCCGAGTGATGGCCCCAACCGGGAAAATCGCCGCGTAGCGGTGCGCAATATCACGCGCCTAATGCAGGCGCAGAACACACGCTAGCCAAGGCATGATCGCAAGCTGAGGCGATCATCAAAGAACGCTGCCCCGGACCTGTTCCGGGGCAGTTTTTTTTGTGAATGTCACATCCGATCAAACATGCCGAGGCGCTACGTAATTGCACAATGGCAGGGAGCTACTCCTAAACATTGGCGCGGCCTTGCGAATTCCCCTCGATCGCCTTGATCATGGCCTTCCGCCGTGCGCCGTGAGGATCATAGTTCCGAAGTTTTCGTTCCAGCCCACGCGTCGACCACATAATGATCAACATAGCGGCAGCGACGACTGCCAAACACAAAGTGGCAGGAGCATCGATCAAAGGACGGAATTGTGAACCGAATTCCGGCTCCGCCAAGGTCGACACATCGATATTCATGATTTCCAGCATCTCGGCATTGGGCACCGGATGCCATTCGCCGGACCAACCGAAACGCTTGAGTTGCGCCGCAAGAATGAACATCAGCAACGCCGCCGCCACAAACATCGCGCCCAGAACCAGGCAGCGGATCACGCTAAGCAGCAGCCAACCCAAGCGACAACAACCCCAAGCGAATATGTTGCGGATATGCATCGGCGACCTTCAACTCACTTCTTGAGTACGACGTCGTGGTTGTCCCACAAACTCGATTTCTTTTCGGACTTGCCGGCCATCTCCGCTGCCCGCTCCGCAATTGCACTCACGGCGAGCACATTCGCCGCCACGGAACTCAGCCTGACATTGAACTCGGTAAGTGTTTTTGTCATCCGCGACACATCATGAGCCGCCGACTTCCCGGCCTCGTCAAGCCGCTGCTCGATGTCGGCCAACTTTTGCGATAGCCGCGACATGTCTTGGGCCGTCGATCTGGCGCCTTCATCGAGCCGCTGTTCCATGTCGACAAGCCTTTGGGTCAATGCCGCCGATTCGGCCCGCATGAGTTCCAACTGCTCCTTGAGGGTCGTTTTTTTCCGGACTTTTTGAACTGTCGTTTTTTTGGCCATGATGGCTGCTCCAAATGGGCAGCGCAACTTTTTCAATATTGCGCGCTGCCACTGCGCTGCAAGGCCGAGGACCTATAGCGGCAAGATGGCCAAAATTGCGGTATTGGATCCTACATCACGTCGCCCATCACGTCTTCACCGTCCGCCGGCGGCCGCTCGTAGAATTCCGGATTCATGCGGCACGCGATGCTTTCCGTCTTGAGCACCTCGGTGAATTCCTGGCGGATGTAGGGGTCTTCCTGGTGATACGGGATAGCACTGCCACCCTTATTGAGATCGATCGCGCCGTAGTCCATGAGCTGCTCGCCGGGCCGGCCAGGCTTGCGCGCCCGCTGGTTGTTCGGACCGTGCCAGGCGGAGACGCGTAAACCCTCCTTGCCAACGCCGAAATGCTGGTGGAACCAGTCACCGGCCATTGGGGCAGCCGAAACGAGGCCGACGGGCTCATAATCCTGGCGCAATATCTTGTCGGCATGGCCATTTTTCCACGGCGTGGTGCCGAGCGCTTCCGGCCAAGTATAAGTGTAGCCCTTGCCCTTGACGCAGACGAGCACAGCCGCGGATGCATGCTTGTGGGCCTTCGAATATCGTCCGGTCTCGTGCTGACCGATCCAGACATAGAAACGATTGTGCGCCATCTGGGGCTCGACGCGGCGGTAGCCGGGTGAACGCCGGTTGTCGAGAGGCAATTCGCAATTGACGATATCGGGAACGAGGTTGGTGCGCCGCATCGCGAGGCCGCGGATCGGATCGGGCTCGACATCGTCGTTCGGCTTGAAGAAATCGTCCGCGCCGGAGAAGCGCTCCGTGAATGCGAAAGGACAGTTGAAAATGAAACTCGGATTGTCGAGCAGGTTCATCACATTGGGCGCCGACGTTCCGCACAGCAGCAAGGCCGGCGCGCTGCCCGCGTTGATGAAGCGATGCATCGCGTTGAGCGGGATCGAGAACAGCGATCCTTTCTGCCATTCGAATGTATGGCGTTTGGTCTGGCCTTCCTGCCAGACCTCCGTGGTGCCCCGGCCCTCTACGACAAGGACGACCTTCTCATAAAGATGGCGTTCGACATTGAGCGCGCCGGCGCCTGGAATCTCAGCCACATACATGCCCCACAGCCCTTCGGTGCCGTAGAGCTGGATGTAACTGCCGCGTCCGCCGAGACGCTTCCACGGCGTCATCGGCAAATCCTGGACGCGACGCACGCCAATGCCGCGAAAGACCGGAACGCCTTCCGACTCCATGAAACTGTCATAGGGCATCGGCTTGCGCAGGAATTTTCCGAAGCCCGCGTTCTCGCCGGCCTTCGGTTCATGCCAATGGGTCTCGTTGGTGGTGTCGTGCATGGAATGCCTCAGGCTACGATTGCGCTCTCAGACGGCGAGATTGCCAAATCGCCGCAGATTTTCTTTCTGCTTCTCATTGCGCGGCGGCAGCTTGAATATTCGCGCGGCGGTGCCGCCGAGTATGTTGTGCTTGGCCTTCTCCGGCAGGAACGGCAGATCCCATACGGTGCTCGGCAGATCGAAGTCCCAGTGCGGATAGTCCGACGCATACATCAATTGCGTTTCCGCATTGATCATGCGGAACGTGCATTCGAGCGCCACCATATCCTCGCGCTCCATCGGTTGCGTTGCGTAATACATGTCCCGCATGTAGTCGCCGGGCTTCTTCTTGAGCAGCGGATATTCGGAAACACGCAACTTATATTCGTGATCGAGACGCTGCATGATAAATGGAACCCAGGCGAGCCCGCCCTCGATCCAGATGACCGGCAGTTTCGGGAAGCGTTCGCCTAATCCATTGGTCACCCAGTTCGTCAGGTGAATGATATTGTAGATCGGGAAGCCAAGCGCGTGCACGGAAGCGAAGCGGTTAAGACCCTTGAAGACCGGCTCGCCGATATTGACCGCGGAATGAAAGGCCAACGCCAGGCCGCGCTCCTCGATCGCCCGATAGACCTTCATGCACGAATTATGATGCACCGGCATGGCGCGCACCGACGACACCATGAAGCCGGTCACGTGCTTGCGGTCGCCAAAGGTCTCGACTTGGCGCAGCGCCTCGTCGGTATCCGAGAGCGGCAACGACAGCATCGAATAGAGGCGGCCGTCGGCCTGCGGCAGCATCACCTCGGTCAACCATCTATTGTAGGCCCAGCACAGTTCGATCTCCATCTCGGTCGATGGGTGCATGCCGACCGCAAGCAGCATTGTCGGGAACAGGCAGGAATAGTCGATGCTCATCGCATCCATCCAGCGATGCCCGAGCTGCACGTCGCGATTCGTGCCGGGTCCGGTTTTTTCCGACGAGCGCATCGGATAGCGCGTGATCCGCCCGCCCATGTCCTGGAAGCTGACCTGGCTCGGCAGCAGCGTCTGGCGGCCCTTGGCGCGGCCCGCGAGAATCAACTGACGGAGAACCTCGTTCTCGATCAATGGCAGAAATTCGTCGAAGCATTCATTCTCGTAATGGTGGCCATCGACGTCGACGATCAGAAGGTCGTCGAGCTTGCGCTGCACAGCTTGCTTCCTGGCATGCGCCAGAAGCCGGCTGGTGTTGAGTTCTTCAAACGAGACGCGGCGGCCGCGGTCGGCGAGCAGGTCCATGGCATCTTCCTGACGGTTCTTGGAGCAATCTCCTGGAAAAACTGATAACGGCTTTTGGCGAAAAAGGCGACAAAATAGGGAGAACGAAATGCCCATGCGCATCAGGCGCGTCGTGACCGGCCACGACCAGGATGGCCAGGCGGTCGTCGCCATCGATGAGTTGTGTCAAAATGTGATCTCGCGCCGACCCAACCATTCTGGCTGCGTGGTCTGGTCGACCGGCGAATTCCCAACCGACAACAGCACCGATGCCGATGGCGGTGCGCGCAAGGTCGCGAGCACCGATCCGAACGGAACCGTGTTCCGGCTGGTCGAATATGGTCCGGGCGTCGCACCGCGCAATCACCGTACCGACTCGGTCGACTATGCGGTCGTGCTGTCGGGCGAAATCGACATGGAGATGGACGGCACCATGGTCCACCTGCGGGCCGGCGATGTCCTGGTCCAGCGTGGCACCGTCCACAATTGGATCAACCGCGGTACCGTGCCGTGCGTGATAGCCTTTGTGCTGGTCGCGGCCAAGCCGGTAGAGCGTGCCGGCAAGCTTTTGCACGCGACCAATTGAACGATCGAGGATGAGCCGCAGTAGTCCTACCTTCCAGATGAAATCTGCTTGCCAATCTCCACGACATCCTGCGGTGTCGCATAGATACGGCGCACCAGGTCAGCAACCTTCTCGCCTGTGATCGGAAAGAGTTCGACCTTCTGTTTTTCGACGTCGGCAATGAATTCCGGATCTCTGGTGGTGGCATCAAACGCCCGACGCAATATCGCGATGCGATCGGCCGGCACGCCCGGCGGCGCAAAGAACGGACGCCCCATTTCGAGCGGCGCCAGCATGAGTTCTGCAAGCTGACGATCCTGCGGCGTTTTTGCGAGTTCGACCAATGACGGCACGTGCGGCAGATCCGCGTGTTTCGACAGGCCAAACTGCACCAGGACAGACACCTTCTTTTCCGTGATCCAATGATCATAGCGGGCCACGATGCTGTCCCAGCCGAGCCCGCAGCGGCCCTGTACCTCGCCGCGCTCCATCGCGAGATGAACGCCGGTCGAGCCATTGTAGCCGTGCACGAGTTTTATGTTCGTGGCGGCAATCCGATTGAGCAGCTTCGGATGCAATGCGTCGGACGCAGTCTGGCCGCTGGTGCCCATGAGAATCTCTGACTTGCGGATATCTTCGACCGTGCGGAACGGCGAGGTATGCCAGGACACGCAAACCGGAATTTCGTTATTGAGACTGCCGAGCCAGGTCAGCTTCAAGGCGTCGATGCGCGTTGCCGTCTCGCCGAACAGCGGATCGAACGGGACATTGCGGATGGTCGTTCCGATCGCAGTGCCGTCTTGGGGCGCGATATTGTGGACGTGATTCATGGCTTGGCGTCCGCCGCCCGCCGGAAGATTCTTGATGATGATCTGAGGATTGCCGGGAATGTGGCGGCCCATGTGCCGCCCGAGCAGCCGGCCATACTGGTCGTAGCCCCCTCCCGCAGGCGTGCCGACGAACATGTCGATCTGCTTGCCGCTGTAGAAATCGCTCGATGGCTGGGCGCCAGCAATTGCGGAATGGAGAACGCCGATGAAAATAGAGAACGTTGCGGCGCGGGAACATCTCGTCATTGCCTGGTGTCCTATCCCAAACGCCGAAAACTCACCCGCCTTCCACGATGAGCTTTTCAATCCGCTTGATCTGATCGGCGGGCGTCTTGGAAATACGGTCGATCAGGCCCAGCACCGCCTGGCCGCCGATCGGGCTGACATCGATGCCGAGTTTCTCGGCGTCCGCCAGGTAGGCCGGGTCTTTATGCGTTGCCATGAAGGCATCCTGCAGCGCTTTAGCGCGGTCGGCCGGCACGTCGGGCGGCGCCGCAAAGGGACGCGACAGAGCGTAAGGCACTTCGATGACTTCGATGAGACTGCGATCCGCGGCATTGCGCGCAAGCTCGCGCGCGGTCGGCGCATCAGGAAAATCCGGATGCCGGGTCGCACGCCCCAACACGACCAGAACCTGTGCCAGGCCGTTGGGCTTGAGCCAATCCGGCTTGTTGGCCCGTATCGCGGAAAGCCCGACCGTGCGCCCATCGATCTCGCCACGTTCGATCGCCAGGAACAGCACGCCTGAATCCGTATAACCCGGAATTACCTTGACGTTGAACCCGAGCCATTCGCGCAGCAGGATCGCGATGGCATCGCTCGACGCGCCTTCTGCAGTACTGCCGAGAATGATCGGCGGCCCACCCGCGCGTCGCGCGTCATCGAGCGACTTCACGTTCGCGGCCCTGCGAACCAACAACAGATAAGCGTCATTGGCAAAACTCGCCGAGGAACCAAGCCAGGTGAATTTGGCAGGATCGAACTGAACGTTCTGGTTGCTCTTGATCAGCCCCAGGAGCGGCATGTTACGGGCAAAGGTCCCGAACACGGTGCCATCCTTGGGAGCCACGTTATAGAGGTAGTTGGTGCCACGCAGGCTGCCGGCACCCGGCATGTTCTGCACGATGATGTTGGGATTGCCCGGTATATAGCGTCCCATATGACGCGCAAGGACACGCGCGTAAACGTCGTATCCGCCACCCGTCCCATAACTGACGACGAGATTGATCCGCTTGCCTTTGTAGAAGTCCGCGACGTCGTCGGAATATGCCGTCCCGGTGACAAGCAGGGCAATGATCAAACATACTCCAGCCGCGATGCTTCGCATCATCTTCTCCCTCAGCCCGAAGCGAAGTCTACGCGCCGGGGTGGGCGCGTTCAACTGGCGGGAACTCACCCGCCCTTGTTGTCGGCCAACAGCTTGCGCATATAGTCGAGCGTCTCCGGCGGCGCTTGACCGATCGTTTCAATCGACTGCAAAACCTCGCGTGCCCCGATGGGACTGACGTCGACTTTCATCTTGGCAGCTTCCTCGAGATAAAGTGGGTCCCGGTGCACCGCGAGAAACGCCGCCTGCAAGGCTAGCGCTCGATCCTCTGGAATTCCAGGCGCCGCCGCAAAGGGCCGTGAAAGCCGATAGGGCAATTCCGCAAGTTCGATGAGGGCGCGGGACTTTGGGCTGAGCGCGAGTTCCCGGGCCGTTGGTATATCGGGGAATTGCGGGTGACGCGTTACGCGTGCGAATTGCAAGAGCGTCTGCATATTGCTTTGTGGTGCAAGCCATTCCGGATGTGAGGAGCCGACCGCCGACAGTCCCACGAAACGGCCATCGAGTTCCCGGCGATCGACAGCCAGAAACAGGGCATTGCTGTCGGGATAGCCGGCGATGATCTTGATATTGAGGCCGAGCGCATCCCGGACCATCACGGACACGTCATTGCCGGTCGCCCCCTCCGCGGTGCCACCGAGGACCAGCGGCGGGCCGCCCGCCCGTCGCGCCTCCGCAATCGACTTTACCGTTGCATCCTTCCTGGTGAACAGGAAATAGGCGTCATTGGCATAGCTCGACGAAGAGCCAAGCCAGGTGAGCCTGCGGGGATCGAACCGCACATTGGTGTTTTGGCCGATGAGCCCCAAGAGCGGCATGTCACGAGAGAAAATCGCGATTGCGGTGCCGTCCTTCGGGGCATTGTTATAGAGGTAGTTGACGGCACGCAGGCTGCCGGCCCCTGGCATGTTCTGGACGACAACGGTCGGCTGCCCCGGAATGTGCCGCCCCAGATGGCGCGCGATCAGCCGGCCGTAGACATCGTAGCCGCCGCCGGTCCCGTATCCCACGATCAGATTGACCTGCCGTCCCTTGTAGAATTCCGCGGGGTCAGCGTGAGCCCCCGTAGCCCAAAACAACGAGAGAACCGCAATAAATCTCGATACCGCCATTGAGGGCCTCCGGCGCGGGCCCAGTCCGGGCAGCGCCTTGTCATAATACTACCAGGGACTTCAGCGATTGTGCTGCAGGCTGCACCTTCTGTATAGTGCGGCCCAGGCGTGAACCCATCAACGACGCCGAAAGGGAGGTTGTCATGAAACGATGGCTAGCCGGACTATTCGTGGTCCTCAGCCCATCCGCATTCGCTCAGTCGACATCTGCACCGGAACTGCAGTTCGACTCCGTTCCCAATTTCATCAAGTTGCCGCCCGACATGCACCTCGGTGAGGCCTCGGGCGTGGCGGTCAATTCCAAGGGCAATGTCTATGTCTACTCGCGCGGCGGCAACGTTGCCAATGCGTTCGGGGCCACCGCCTCGCAGATCCTGGAGTTCGACCGTGACGGCGGTTTCATCCGCGAGGTCGGCAAGAACCTCTATGCCTGGGCCTTCGCCCACACGGTGCGCATCGACAAGGAGGACAATATCTGGGCGGTCGACAAGGGCTCCGACATGATCGTCAAGATGAGCCCCGCGGGTCGCGTCCAGATGGTGTGGGGCCGCAAGTCGGAAGCCTCCGACGCGGAAGCCCATGCGCATGAACGACCCAACCCGCCGGCGCCCCACGTCGACGGCCGCTTCCGCCAGCCGACCGACGTCGCTTGGGACAATGCCGGCAATGCCTTCATCAGCGACGGCTACATCAATGCACGCGTCGCCAAGGTGAGCAAGGACGGCGATTGGCTCAAGTCCTGGGGCAAGAAGGGCAAGGCTGACGGCGAGTTCGACACCCTGCACTCGATCGCCAGCGACGGCAACAACAACATCTATGTGGCCGACCGCAACAACCGCCGCGTCCAGGTGTTCGATAACGAGGGCACTTTCAAGTACAAGTTCTCGATCGACATCCCGCCGCCGCCCGATGCCAAGCCGGCCATCGGCAACATGCCGAATTTGACCAACTACCTGACGACCGGCGGCACACAGACCCCGGGCGCTCCCTGGGCAATCTGCATCACGCCCGGCCCCAATCCGGTGATGTACATCTCCGACGCCTTCCCGGGCCGCCTCTACAAGCTTTCGCTCGACGGCAAGGTGCTCGGCTGGATGGGCAAGTCCGGCAAGCAGCTTAAGCAGTTCGGCTGGATTCACCAGATCGCCTGCCCGAGCGAGAACGAAGTCTACGTCGCCGAAATCCTCAATTGGCGCGTGCAGAAGCTTCAAATCCGCAGCGACCAGCGCGCCGGGCGCTAGCCGCAATACCGATCAAGGCGTGACGCTCACGGATTGATGCGACACAGAACCGCAATGGCGCTCGCGACAGAAATGTTGCGGGCGTCGATTTTAACATCAGGCACTACGATGAACGCATTCGTCAGCTAGGGAAGACGTTATGAAAAAAATCGCCATCGCCGTATTGGCGGGCACCACCGTATTGTTCACCGGCGCCGCCTATGCCCAGGGCGTCGATTTTTCCAAGGTCGAGATCGGAACGATCGATCTCGGCAACAAGACCTACATGCTCACCGGCCAAGGCGGCAACATCACGGTCGCGGTCGGAACCGACGGCATCATCATGGTCGACGCTCAGTTCGCGCCGCTCCATGACAAGATCAAAGCCGCGATCACGAAAATTTCGCCGCTGCCGATCAAGTACGTAATCAACACGCATTATCATGGCGATCACGTCGAGGGGAACGACCAGTTCCAAAAGGAAGGCGCAGTCATCGTGGCGCACGATAATCTGCGTGTCCGCCTCGCGGCCGGCACCACCAACATGCTCAACGGCAACAAGACGCCGCCCGCACCGGCAGCCCGCATCCCGACCATGACCTATCAGGTCGGCGACATGAAGGTGCAAGTCGGCGGCCGCGTCGCGGAACTCAAGCACGTGATCAACGCCCACACCGACGGCGACACCTGGGTCTATTTCCCCGACGCCAATGTGCTCGCGCTTGGCGACACGTTCACACGGAACTATCCAAACATTGACTGGGGCAACGGCGGCAATATCGCCGGCATGGTGGCGGCCGCGGACCGCTATCTCAAGGCTGCCAACGACAATACCAAGATCGTGCCCGGCCATGGCGCGCTCGCCACCAAGGCCAACCTGCAGGAATTCCGCGACATGCTGGCAACGGTCCGCGACCGCCTGCAGAAATTGCTCGACGAAGGCAAGACCGAACAAGAGGTGCTCGCGCTCGATCCCTTGAAGGATCTCAACGCGAAATGGGCCGGCGCGGCCGGCCTCTCGACGGGACCTATCTTTTTGCGCAACGCATTCAACTCCTTGCGCAATCGCAATTGATCAACCGAGCATCAGTTGCCGGAGACGATCCCGGCGGCCGATGCGTTTTGCCTCGCTTGAGAACCGCGGGTGCCCGCTGGTCAAAGTGTGCTTGTGAGACCGTTTATGGTCTTTCGAGGCTACGTGCTCGCGCCGGCCTTCGGCGCGAGCATCCGGTCAAGTTGGGTTCGTTTTGGCCAAAAACGTTGGGGTCGTATTGCATGTGGCGCCTTAGCCGTGAAACGCAATGCGCTGTAGCACTTTTCGTTGCAATGAGAGACCATGGGGCAGGCTCCGAAGTTTGGAAATCAGTCGAAAAAAGAAAAAACGCCGAGCAGCCGGTGAGGGCCGCGGGCGCAACTCGACATAACCGTTTCGCCAATAAACGATCTGCAAAGCACACAGTCAAACAAAAAAACTGTGCAATCTTGTGCGATGTTGTGCGAAGCTCAGATTTTTTGCGAAACGCCTAGTTGCCCGCTTCAATCAAATTGAAGGGATGCAAGACCTCTGATTTCGTTGGGGCGGGTTTCAAACCCGCCCCTACAAAGAACCCCTTCATTTTGAATGACGCAGCACACTAGCATCATGGCGGCTGCTTATCGACTTGATTTGAGTTGGCAATTATCCAATCCAATGCCTCTTGTTGGGTCGCAAAGCCGTCAATACGCCGCTCGTGCCCCTCGTGATATCGTATGACAACATGCCAGCCCGTCCCGGCCTGATCTTGGAAGGGCAGAATTACCGGTTCTTCTTCATCGTTCGCCATATAGGGAACATACACTTCGCCCGTCTCGTTTTCCATCCCCAATCGCAGCCGAATTTCTGAAGGGTTACTCGACTGAAGGTCGCGACCACCTCTGTTGCAAAGGCTAAGCGTCAAGCTGATGTTCGACAGCATACCGTCCTCACTTGAACATATCCAGCTCCGCGCCCTCGCGGTTACGGCGGCGACACGATCAGAGGCATTGCCCGGCGTTTCAACCGTCGCGGAAACCGTGCCGGGATATGAGACCAGCGGCTGGTTTGGCATTGGGGCGCCGAAGTCTACGTCCATTGAGATTGTCAACAAGCTCAACCGCGAAATCAACGCGGGCCTCGCCAGTGCAACGATGCAGACCCGCCTCTCCGATCTGGGCGCGACTCCCCACATTGCCAGCCCCGCGCAATACGCAGCCTTTGTTGCTGCCGAGACCGAAAAATGGGCGAAGGCTGTCAAGTTCTCAGGCGCAAAGGTGGAATAGTCGCCGCCATGATCGCTCGGGGTCAAGCAGGAGAACGCGAAGTAACGACGTGATTGCATGTCCCGGGCGCGGCGTGCGCCCGGGACATGCAAGCGACTCAATTATTTCAGGCCCCTACATGTCCATGCATTGGGCGACTTCAATGGTGCCGCCCCTTGTGAGCAGCGGACAGCCCTTTGCCTTCTTGTGAGCATCTTCGAGGCTCGATGCCTCGATCAGGCTATAGCCGCTCGCCGGATTGGCGCCACCGCCGTCGGCGAGAGCGCCGTCCGGCTTGACGGTGCTCGATTTACCGACCGGATTGCCGCCATCGATCACCGCCGCCCCCAGGGACCCGAACCATGCCCCCCAGGCGTCCATCGTTTTCTTGACCTCGGCAGGGTCCGTGGGACGTTTTCCACCGTGGTAGACATAGAGATATTTAGCCATTGAACTTGCTCCTTGTTGGCACGCCAGCTGACGAGCCGGCGCGAGGCTGTCAAGTATCACCATAAACGGGCTTCAAGAATGGCAGGAATGCACCTGGAATTGGCCATCCGGCTGTGCATACTTCACAAAATGATAGTGACCGACCAGACAAACCATCGGGCTTTGCGGCAGGCGCTCGCGACCCTCACCAAGACCGGCGTCATTCCGCGCGCTGCGCCCATACTCGACCGCACCACGCAAAACCTGGAACGCACGCTACGCGATACAGTGCTGGCGGAAGTCCCGGCCTTCGCGGTCTCCGGCAATCCGGAAATATTGCCCGAACTCAATCAACATATCGGCGAACACGTCCGTGAAATCCGGCGCCTGTTTGGCGGCGACAATATCGGCGACTTCGAATTTGTCAGAACGCACGCCCAGCATCGCGCCGAGCAGCGGTTTCCACTCGAACTAACCTTGCATGCCTATCGATGCGGTCACAAAATTTTGTCCCATTGGATAAGGGACGCCGCCATCACCGCCAAGCGCAAGAATATCGAATTGACCTTATCGGCGGTCGCGGACTTTGCAATCGAGTACACGAACGCGGTCAGCACCATCGCGACGTCGGAATACGTTTCGCAAACGCGCATCCTCGCCGAAGCTGACAGCGACCGGCGCACCGAACTCATGAGCGTGCTTCTCAATGGCTATGACGAATCCGATGGTCGCGTTGCGCAACTGCTCAAGCGCGCCGGATACCTTGAGCAGCGCAAAAGCTATTGCGTCGTGGTGGCGCAGTCGACCAATCCTTCCGAGATGGAAAATGCCGCCCGCGCACAACGGATCGCGACCGCAATTTCAGCGGAGATCGCCGCCACCTCAATCCGCATACTCGCCGGGATCAGAAACAATCTCGTGACCGCGGTGCTTTCAGACACCCGCCGGCAATCAGGCTGGACAAGCCAGCAAACGAACCTGGCCGAACGCATTCGACCCATCCTCCTGGTCCTGGGGCCCGCCGTTCTTGTCGGCATCAGTTGCGATCATCCGTCGACGTCCTTTCTTCCCAAGGCCATGCATGAAGCCACCATGGCGCTGGAGTTTGCGAGCGTGACGAAACGCGTCGTGCAATTCTCCGATCTACCCGTTCGGAATCTGCTGTTGCATCGTGGTGGCGACGACGTCCGGGCGGCTGCGCCGAACTGGGTGGCCGCGCTCATCAATGCGGATGCGAAGGCTCACGGGACACTCGTTCAAACATTGCGAGCGGTGGCCGACGCGGACATGAATGTGCAAAAGGCCGCGCGAATCCTCGGCAAACATCCCAATACGATCTACACGCGAATCGAACGGATCAGGGAGTTGACCGGGCTCGACGGCCAGCGCTACCACGACTTGACCGAGTTGCTGCTCGCGGCCGATTGCCAACCTGTGCTGATGTGATTCGACGGCCTTGAAGCGAACTCGGTCTGACTCCCTCTCCCCTCCGGGGGCGGCAAAGCCGCCGAGAGGGTTGGGGTGAGGGGGGACCAGTGTACGACTGGGCAGATGCCTGACACTTTTGACCGGGCTGATTCCTGACAGTTTTCTAGCATGATTTGATTTGCCAGAGAGAGCGCAAACCGGATTCGTCCGACTCTGACAAGCAAGTGGACGAGCGAAGTTGGATACATCAGACTTGTATTGGGGTACGGGAGTCGAGCCCAGCCCATTGGGTCCCCCCTCACCCCAGCCCACTCGGCGGCTTTGCCGCCCCCGCTGGGGAGAGGGAGTCACACCGAGTGTGCCGACAGATCAGCGGCTCACATGGAGCAGGGACGGCCGCAACATTGAACGCTTCTCTCTAACCGATTGCCCCAGAACTCTTGAAGCTAACGCGTTTCGAATCGATTCACTTGATATTGCGCCGTCCTTACCGCCCCTTGCTGGCGAGTGCCGCCTTCTCGACCACGGCCTTGGGTGTGGCGTAAACTTGTTTGAGAAGAGCCGCGACTTCTTCGCCAGTGATTGGTTCGATGGCAATCCTCATTTTGGCAGCGTCGGCGCGCAATTCGGGATCGCGCATCGCGGCATCGAAGGCGCGGCGCATGAGATCGACGCGATCTGGCGTCATGCCGGGCGGGGCAAAGAACGGCCTTCCCATCTTGAGCGGTGCGGACCATAGCGACCAGATCTGACGTTCTTCTTGCGTTTTCGCCAAATCAAACACAGATGGAATGTTTGCAAGTTGGGGAACCCTGTCGAACCCGACCTGCACCAGGATACGAATCTTCTGGTCGCGCAACCAATCCGCATTGAGCGCCTGCAACGTGTCCCAGCTGATGCCGCAACGGCCATCGACCTCGCCACGCTCCATCGCGATATGGGTCTCAGTTACCGACTTATAGCCTTCGACCACCTTGATCTTTGTGCCGTGCAGAAAGTTGAGCACATTGGGGTAAATCGAATCGGTTGACGCCGGGCCGCTGCTGCCCACCACCATGCCACGCGTGCGCATGTCCTCGACCGATATGACCGGCGATGTGTGCCACACCATGCAGACGTTGGTCTCCTGGTTGGCATTGCCGAGCCATGCGATTTTTTCGACATCGAAATGAGCTTCAACGCCCATCAGGGGTTCGAAGGGAATGCCGCGCTGAATGGTTGCGATCGCGGTGCCGTCCTTGGGCGCGACGTTGCTCATGAAATTGATGAGCCGGCGTCCGCTCGCACCGGGCATGTTCTGCACCACGACGCCCGGTCGCCCCGGCAGGTGCTTTCCGAGATGCCGCCCGACCAGCCGCGCATAGGCATCGTACGGCCCGCCGGCACCGGAGCCGACGTAGATGTTGACCTCACGGCCTTTGAAGATGTCCTGGGCATGCGCGATCGAGACCGAGGCGGCAACGACCAGGATCGAAAGCGCGGCCTTCGTAGCCCGCATGGAGCAATCGGCGCGTCTTCTGACGCGCTGATTGCATAATGCGGGACGGTCATCGTGCATGGCAATGTCTCGGATTTGGCCTCAGCGCTTCCTCAAACCATGGTGCCGGTTCGTGAGGCTTGCCCCGGATTGCGCTCGATAAGCGCGCGAACGCGCTCATCGTACTTCATCCGGGCTACAGATACTTCACAACTTCAGAAGCTTCTTGGCGTTCTGGTAATACACCTTGTCCTTTTCCTCCGGGCTCAAGCCCAGCTTGTTGATGAGGTCGACGCCCTCACGCTTGAGCACGAACAAAGGCGGCGAGTCGGTGCCGAAGAGGAAATGATCGACGCCCACGGTGTCGATGGCGCAACGCGCGCCCGGCGCATGATAGCAGGTCGATTCCAGATACATCATCTTGAGATAGTGCAGCGGCTCGTGCTTGATCAGCATCGGTTCGTAGGAGCCGAGGAAGAAGGCCTCATCCTGCAAACGATAAGCGTAGTTCATCCGCCCGATCATCTCGCAGATGCCGCCGCCGAGATGCGTGCCCACAAGTTTGAGCTTTGGAAACTTCTCGAACACGCCGCGCACGATCAACCTTGAGATCGCGAGCGCGCCGTCCATCGGACGCCCGATGCTCGACGCCAGCCGGTAGTCGCGCATGCGCTCCTCGCCGAAGCCGACAGACGGCGGGTGGACGACGACCGGCACATCGAGTTCCTGAGCCAATTGGAAGAACGGCATCGCCTCGTCGTCGTCGGGATATTTGCCTTGCAGGCTCGACGTGATCCAGGCGCCCTTGAGGCCATCTTGTTTGATGGCGCGTTCGAACTCACGCAAGAATTCGTCGCCCCCATAAGGCACGGTCGAAGCCATCCCGACGATCGAACCATGGTATTTGTTCTGGCATTCGGCGTTGAATCGGTTCTGCCGCTTGCAGCGGTCGAGCTGCTGTTGGGCGTCCATGTCGCGCAAATTGTGCAGGGGGTTTGAAATCACCGTGATATCGATTCCGCCGATCTTGGCGGCTTCAAGCGCGTTCTCGATCGTGGTCGGCGAAGGCCGGTTCGCGGCTCCGATGTTCTTGTGGAATTTTGTGCCGGTGAACGCTGCCATGTCTTCGGGGGGAAGGACATGCACGTGGAAGTCGATGATCATGATTTTCTCTGGACTTGTGGGTGGGCATCATTGGCTGTCAGGTCAAGCGCACGGAACGCGTAGGATGGGTAGAGCGATAACGCGTTCTTCACGCGTTATCGCTCTACCCATCATTGAGCCCGTACGTCGGGTTGATGGGTTTCGTAAAAAAGCGCGTGAAGAACGCGCTTTTTTCCTCTACCCATCCTACAAAGCTCTCACGCCCTTATATCCAATCACCGCCCCGGCGTAATGATCGTCTTCTGGTAGAGGTCTTGCCATTTTTGCGCGTTATCAAGCATCAGACCTGAATCGATGAGCTGCAGCGGTCCTTTGGTAAAGGGCGAATCGACCTTGCGGCTTGGCGATACGAAGTCGCGGGCAGCAAGGATTGGCTGCGCCTCGCTGATGAGAAAATCGTAAAATAGCACGGCCGCGTGCGGATGCGGTGCGTCGCGCGCCACGCCGGCCGCAGTCGGCCGCGCAATCAGTGGGGAAATGATGAACCAGTCGAGCGGCGCGCCTTTTTTCTTGGCCTGCTCCGCCGTGAAGCCATAAACCGTGAGCGCGAGCGGCACCTCGCCGGCAGCGACGAGGTTGTTGAGCAGGGTATGCCCCTTGCGCACCGATATCCCATTGGTCGCCACGATGTCACGGAACAGTTTTAGGCCCTCCGTCTCGCCCAGCCCCATGACGACCTGGGCAAACCAATCGAAATCCTCCGCCTCGATGCCAAGCTTGCCTTTGAATTGCGGCTTGCGCAGGTCTCCATAGGACTTCGGCAAGGTCTCCTTGTTCACCAGATTGGTATTGAACGCCTGGACGAATGTATTGAGATAGACCGAGGCCCATTCCCGGTGCGACGGAATCGATTCCGGGATCAGGTCGGCGAGATACGGAGACTTGATGGCTGTGAGCAGCCGCTCGCGGTGCAGCGGTTCAACAGCCGAACTCGCGCCCGCCATCACGTCGACTTCATAGCGCCTCCCCTTGGCTTCATTGACGATACGCTGGAGGAAGCCTTCGGAGTCCGATCGCCAGACCTTCACCTTGACGCCGTATTTCTTGTCGAATGCCGCCGTCAGAACCGCAATGTCCTCCACAGGTATGGAGGAATACAACATCAACTCGCCTTCGCGCTTTGCTCCTTCGACCAGACGTTTCTCGCGGTCGGGTCCGTCATAGGCCGCGATATCCGCGAGACGGGGCGCCTGCGCCTTCACGGATAGCGTTGCGGCAACAACGGTTGCGGCAACTACGAGCGCAACCTCAATGGCAAGCCGCGCCAGGGACTTCGCAATGGCATTTAGCGACGGATGGCCGTTCATCGGCACCTCCCGGGATGACCTGGCGTAATGGTTGCCGGTGTTATGTTGTGCGGGCGTTATTGAGCCAAAATCGATCGAGAACAATCGAAATTTCTGCTCCTTTCGAAAAGTAGGCACCTGAACCCACAAAGGCAATGGGACCATTGATCCCGCCACTGATTGCGTTTCGAAATTGCCGACGTCGTAGGATGGGTAGAGGCAAAGCGCGCTCTTGACGCGCTTTGCCGAAACCCATCATTTCCGACCCGAGAGGCCGATGATGGGTTTCGCGAAGGCGCTCAACCCATCCTACGATTCTTAACCCAATGGCGATGCGCGCCATCCGGCGGGGTGCAGCACGGAAATGAAAATCGTCAAATTCGAAGAGTTCCATGTCGATTGCGGCTGGGAAATCTATGCCTTCCTCAAGGTCAGTACCGACGAGGGGATTACGGGATGGTCGGAGTTCTCAGGCCATCGGCGCCCCGGCATCGATGCCGCCATCCATGGCATGGGCCAGATGCTGATCGGGCAAGACCCGCGCGCCATCAACCGCATCGACGCGCTGACCCATTCCTTCACCCGTCCCGTCCCCGGCGGGCTCAACCAGAACGCCGCCGGCGCCATTCTCAACGCCTGCCTCGACATCAAGGGCAAGGCGCTCGGGGTGCCGGTTTATGAACTCCTTGGCGGCGCCGTGCGTGACCGCATCCCGGTCTACTGGTCGCGCTGCGGCGTGATCAGGGCCCGTTGTGCCGAATTTTTCGACGGCAAGGTCATCGATAAACCCGCCGTGCGTACGGTCGACGATCTCATCGGCGCCGCCCGCGAAGCCCGCGACAATGGCTACAAGGCCATCAAGACGAACCTCTTGGTGTTCGACCAGAACGGCGGCCGCCAATACACACCCGGGTCTTCGCGTGGCGAAGGCCACCCGGAACTCAATCTACCGGAGGACAAGCTCGATGCCCTCCTGGCGCAGCTCTCGGCGTTGCGCGAAGGCGCCGGCCCGGACGTTCGTATCGCTGTCGACGTCAATTTCAACTACAAGGCCGAAGGTTTTCGCCGCATCGCCAGGAAGGTCGAACCGTTCGACCTTATGTGGCTCGAAATGGATATGTGCGAGCCGAATGCGCTCGCTGCCATTCGGGCCTCCACGCGGACACCCATTGCATCGCTAGAAACCATCCTGGGTTGCCGCGCGCTAAGACCCTATCTCGACGCCCATTGCGCCGACGTCGCCATCGTGGATCCGCAATACAATGGCGTCCCGGAGGCGGTCCGCATGGCGGCGATGTGCGATACCTATGAGGTGAACGTGGCATCGCACTATTTCAGCGGGCCTCTTTCGGCAATCATCTGCGCACACTTTGCGGCCGTCATTCCGAACTTGCGGATATCGGAATACGACGTGGACGAGGTGCCCTGGAAACCAAAACTCCTGACCCATCCGCCCGTGATCGAGAACGGCCACTTCGTGGTTCCGACCGGCCCCGGCTGGGGCACGGACGTGAACGAAGACGAGTTGCGCGCGCATGCACCCAAGAAATAACATGCGGTGATGCGTAGGGGCGGCCCTTGTGGCCGCCCGGGGTTCAACAAACTCCGCACGTTGTATGGGTCGCGTTGCGGGCGGCCACAAGGGCCGCCCCTACGCAACGGGCACATCGTGCCTTAACCTAACGCCTATGAGGGACGCCCCTACAAACTCCGATGTCGTGTAGTTTGAGTATCTCGCTCTACGAGGGAACGGCTATCCATGATCATTGACTGGCACACCCATGTGCATGCGCCGCGCGAGCAGGCCGCCCCGTTCTGGGGCGGCAATTGTCCGGCCACGATCGACAATGTGCTGCGGCTGCACGACGAAGTCGGCCTCGACCTCAGCGTGATCTCGAATTCAGGCCACTACCTCAAGGCCTATGATCGCAAAGACGCGCTTCCCGCCATTCGCGAAGCGAACGACTACCTCGCCGAACTGCGCGACAAGCACAAAGACCGTGTGGTCGCGTTTGCGGTCGCGATCCCGGGGGGTGGTGACGATCATCTGCGCGAACTCGAACGCGCCGTGAAGCAGAACGACCTGCGTGCGGTTCTCATCAGTTCGAGCCATCGCCGCGCCTATCCGGACGACGACGACGCCCGGCCGTTCTTCAAGCTGGTGACTGAACTCGATATCCCGGTCTTCATGCATCCGCCCTCCGTGGGATTTGGCGAGGAACGCATGAAGGAATTCCGCCTCGCATCGAGTGTCGGGCGGCCTTTCGACTCGTGCCTAGCACTCGCCCGGCTGATCGTGCGCGGCATATTCGAGGAATTCCCCACGCTGAAATTCGTGGCGAGCCACCTAGGCGGCGGCATTTGCGAAATCATCGGACGGATGGACTATGCCTACGAGTTGCGCGACAACCCGTTGATCCTGGGTCCCTATGGACCGCCGGTCTACATCACGCGCAAACCAAGCGACTATTTGAAGATGGTCTATTTCGACACGGTGAGCTATCACGCGCCTGCGGTCGAATGCACCATCAAGACCGTCGGCGTCGACCGGCTGATTTTCGGCACCGATTCGCCGATGCTCATCGCGCTCAAGAAGCGCGGCCTCGACCTGATCGACCAACTCGGCCTCGATGCCGCCGACAAGCAGATGGTGCTGGGTGGGACGGCAAAGAAGTTGTTGAAACTGTAATCGTGTTCGTAGCCCGGATGGAGCAGAGGCGCGTCTCTTCGACGCGCATCGGCGAAATCCGGGGGCCAGGACGCACCACTGCTCCCGCATTGCGCGGCCGCGCATTAAGGATGCGCGGCAGCTCCATGGGGGCTACAAGAAACGAATGACCACATGAGGAAACACCGATGAAAGCCGCAGTCGTTGGCGCAAATGGCGCCGAAATCCGTGACCTGCCGATGCCGGAACCGGCGCCGCACCAAGTGCTGATCCGCGTCCGCGCCTCGAGCCTCAACCGGGCCGATGTCGGGGTTGCCGCCGGCCATCACCATGGCAAGGTCGGCGGCGTCGGGTCGCGCATCGGCCTTGAATGTTCCGGCGAAATCACCGCTGTCGGCAGCGCGGTCAAGACCTTCAAGGCCGGCGACCGCATCATGGGATCGGCGCCCGGCAGCTATGCCGAATACGTGGTTGCCGATGAGGGCCGCGTCCAGCGCATCCCGGCCAACAACATGACCTACGAACAGGCGTCCTGCCTGCCGGTGGCGCTGCAGACCCTGCACAACGCCATCGTCACCGCGGGGCGCTTCAAGCGCGGCGAGACGCTTCTGATCCAGGGCGCAAGTTCCGGCGTCGGATTGATGGGCCTGCAGATCGGCAAGTATCTGGGCGCTTCATTGGTGATGGGAACATCCACCAATGCGCCGCGTCGTGCAAAGCTGAAGGAATTCGGCTGCGATCTTGCAATCGATTCCAGCGTACCCAACTGGTCGGAAGAGGTCAAGAAAGCAACCAACGGCAAGGGCGTCGACCTGATCGTCGACATGGTTTCGGCGCCGGTTGCCAACCAAAATCTTGAGGCTGCCGCCATCCTCGGCCGCATCGTCAACGTCGGCCGGCTCGGCGGCAACAAAGGCGAATTCAATTACGACCTGCATGCGATGAAACGCATCGACTATATCGGCGTCACCAACCGCACGCGCAGTGCGGAAGAACTCAATGAAGTGACGCGCCGCATGCGCGAGGATTTGTGGCCCGCCGTGGAGGCCGGAAAGTTGTCATTGCCGATCGACAAGACTTTTCCCCTAGAACAGGTGGCGGACGCGCTCGCCATGATGCGCGCCAACCAGCATTTCGGCAAGATCGTGCTCGTGGTATAGTGGCAATTCATCATCGTCTAGACGCGTGCAAGGGCACGCGCCTCCACGATGATGGTTGTTGGTTTATACGCTTGATGCAAATCGTCAATTGACGCGAGATCGACCCTATGGCCGTCAAATCGCTGATTCGGCGTATGGCTGGTGCCTGCGTGGCGATGATCATTGCGCAGATGTCGGCTCACTCGCAAACACCCCCGACCGATTCGGTCGCGAATTTCTACCGCGGCAAAACCATCAGCCTCTATGTCGGTTTTCCGCCGGGCGGCGGTTACGATCTCTATGCGCGCATGTTCGCACCGTATTTCTCGCGGCACATTCCGGGCAATCCATCGATCGTGCTCAAGACCATGCTGGGCGGCAGCGGCATCCGGGCCTCCGGCTACATGACAAGCGTTACGCCGCAGGACGGCACTTCCCTCGGGATATTTCTCGACTCGATGACGCTCGGCAAATTGCTGGGCGGACCAGGCGAGTTCGACCCGGTCAAGATGGTGTGGATCGGCCGCATCGTCTCGACCGCGACGGTGTCGGTCGTTTGGCACACATCGCCCGTACAGTCGGTCGAAGAAGCCAAGCACAAGGAACTTCTGATGGCCGGCACGGTGCCGTCCAACACGTCGAACTTCATCCCGGCAGCGCTCAATGACCTCATCGGCACCAAGATCAAGGTAATCCTCGGGTTCCGCGGCTCGCCCGATCAGGCGCTCGCCATGATGCGCGGCGAGGCACAATCCATTGGCGGAATGAGCTGGGAGGCCATCCAGGCCAACCACCAGGAATGGTTGACCGAAAAGAAAATCAAGATTCTCTATGCGCAAGGCGCACGCCGCATCAAGGAATTGCCGAACGAACCGGCGCTGCTCGACTTCGCCACCGACGACAGATCAAGGAATATTCTCAGCCTCCTCGGCAGCGGGCCTGACATCGGGCGCTCCATCGTGGCCGAACCCGGCATTCCGCCCGAGCGCGCCAGCGCCTTGCGCAAGGCTTTCATGGCCGCGACGGAAGATCCGGAATTCCTCGCTGAAATCAAAAAGCGCAACCTCAACGTCGAACCATTGAGCGGCGAAGAGGTCCAACGCATCGTTGCGGCATCGGCTGCGACACCGAAAGAACTCGTGGATCAGGCGAAACGGTATATCGGGCAATAGAGGGCGAATAGCGAATAGGGAGTAGCGAATAGAAAGTAAGGTGCGAATAGGGAGTGGCGAATTGCGAATAGAAAGAGGTCTTTCGATCGTAGTCTGCTACTTGCTACTTGCTACTTGCTACTTGCTACTTGCTACTTGCTACTTGCTACTTGCTACTTGCTACTTGCTACTTGCTACTTGCTACTTGCTACTCGCTACTCGCTACTCGCTACTCGCTACTCCATCGCCTTGTTGGCGCGATCGATGATGTCCTTCGACGCGGTCAGGATGTCGTTGGCATATTTTTGCACTTGGGTACCCGGCGTCGGGTCGATCTCGGCTTTCACACGTTCGGCCTCGCGCAGGAAATCAGGGTCGACCACCATCTTGTCGAAGGCCTGGCGCAGCGCAGCAAGGCGTTCGGCAGGCACACCGGGCGGCGCGAGCAGCGCGCGGCCGATGGCAGAACCGGCCGAGTAAAATTCAATGACCCGCTTGCTGGTTGGATCGTCGACGAGGTCCTGCATCAGCGGGACATTCTGGATTTCACGGTTGCGCTTGAGGCCAGTCTGGATGACGGGAACGAATGTTCCATCGGTAATCTCGTTCGGATGCACGCTGCGCCATTGGTTCCAGGCGCTCGACACCATGTCGATCTCGCCGCGGTTGAGCGCGAGCACATATTCCGCCGACCCCGGATAGCCGCACACGATCTTGAATTGCAGGCCGGCAAGATTCTTCATGATAGCGGCGACCTGATAGCTTTGCGTCGTCTTGCCGCTGCAGCCAACATTCAAAGACGTCCGTTTCATATCAGCAACGGTCTTGGCCGGCGCGTCGCGGCGGCGCACGAAGGCCGGATTGACGCCCGACATCGAACCCACATAGGCCATATCGGCGACGTTCCACTTGCCGATATCCGGCTGCATGATTTGCGAATGCGCCAGGCTTTCCGGAAACAGGCTGATCACCGAGCCGTCGCGCGGCGATTGCGAATAGAAAAAGATCGTGGCACGCACCCCGCCCCCACCCGGCCGATGCTCGACAATGATATTGGGATTGCCGGGGATGTATTTCTTGAGGTGATTGGCAGCGAGCCGCGCATAGAGGTCATATGAGCCACCCGGAGGATGACCCAGCATGATCGTCAGCGTGCGGCCCTGGTAGAACTGTTCGACCGTCTGGGCACTTGTGGGCGACACGACCGTAGACGAGACTACCGCTGCCGCCATCAACACGGTCGCCCCGAGAACGCGAGTGTTCATGAACCACCTCCCTCTCACGCGGCAAGCATGATCGGATCGCAACGGGATTGCAAGGCGATGACAAAGAAAGCGCGGCGTCAATGCGCCGCGCCCGATCAAAGCCCGTCGTGTTGAACAATCACAGATTCACCGGCGTGCTCATGAAGTCGCGCTTGGCGAGTTCTATGCCGCAATGACGCAGGATGTCGTAGGCGGTCGAGCAGTGGAAATAGAAGTTCGGCAGAATGAAATTGAGCAGCAGGCCCTGGCCGGTAAATTTGCGCTCATTAGCTCCGAGCTTGATCGTGATCTCCTTGTCTTCGGTTCCGTCGATCTGCGCGGGCTTGAATCCTTTTACGAAATCGATGGTCCGGGCGAGCCGCGCCTTGAGTTCGGCGAAGCTCGTTTCCGTATTCGGCATGTCAGGCATTGGAACGCCTGCAAGCGCGCTGCAGCAGCGTGCCGCATGCGTGCTCGCCTGCTGGACCTGCCGCACATAGGGGTACATGTCGGGATAAAGCCGCATGTTGAGGAAAAAGTTGGGGTCGAGCTGTTTGGCTTCACAAACTGCCGCCAACTTGTCAATACAGCCGGATTGTGCGGTCAGGAACTGAACGAATATCGGCACCGACACTTTGTACATGGAAATCGTCATGGAATACTTCCCTGAGGCTGGAGAGTTCGAGCGCGGGCGACTTTATCGAACCTGCCGCGCCGCTCAAGCCCTTATGGGGGGTGCGTATTCGACGAGACTGCGTAGGATGGGTAGAGGCAAAAGCGCGTTCTTCACGCGCATTTGCCGAAACCCATCATTCAAGACAGGTTGCGCGACCCAATGATGGGTTTCGCCAAAAAAACGTCTGAAGACGTTTTTCTGGCTCTACCCATCCTACGTTCTTAACTCTAATGGTGTCGCTCAAGCCCTTACATCATCACAGATTTGCATGTGGCGGGACACAATCCCGTCGCAAAAGTGCCATGCCCGATCATCAATTGTCGCGCCTGGTTGGCGCCAAACTGCGGGCTGAAGTTTCAGCGACGTAACCCCGATGATCCATGCAACGCCACAAATGCGTTGCGGCACGTATCGAGGTCTAGCGCGCCGTGCCGGCTTCAGGTCGCGGAGAACATCGAGTTCCCGCAATGACCGACCAACCAAGTCTTCCAGCATCCCTCGGCAACGCCATCCACATCCCGGCTTTCAAGCTCGCCTTGATCGGCGCCCTCATACTCATTCTCCTGGTCCCGATGGGGTTCGTCGGCGGCCTCATTGGAGAACGCGAATCCAGAGCCTCCGCGGTGAGCCGGGAGGTGTCCGGCCTCTGGGGTGGCCCGCAACTCCTGATCGGGCCGGTCCTGATCGTGCCTTACTCCATATTGCGGGTGACGACGGTCGGCGAACGCCGGGTCGAAGAAGTCCAGGGGCGGCACGCCGTATTCCTGCCCGAAGCGCTCGCCATCAAGGGCGAAAGCAAAACGACGACGCTGCATCGTTCGATTTTCGAAGTTCCGGTTTATTCCAGCGACCTTGCCTTCGAAGGCCGCTTCCAGGCACCGCGAATTTCGGACGTGGCGGCGCAGGTGCACGAGATACGCTGGCGGGACGCCGTTCTGGCGGTGGCGATCAGCGATGTCTCCGGCCTCAAGGCCACCATCAACGGTGTCATCAACGGCACCGAGACGCTGCCGTTCGATCCGAGCATCGGTATCCCCGGCGTGAACCTCACGGGCGTCCATCTCAAGCTCTCCGACGTATCGAGCCTCGCCCTGTCGAACGATCCGGCCGGAGCCGTAACACTCCCGGCCTTCAGCTTTCGTTTCGACCTGCGGCTCAATGGATCGGGCACGCTGGATTTTGCGCCCGTCGCCAAGGACACTTCGGTTGACCTGTCGGCCGATTGGCCGCACCCGAGTTTCGGCGGCGCGTTCCTGCCTGTCGAGCGAGAGATAAAGAACAATGGGTTTACGGCACGTTGGTATGTGCCGCATCTGGCGCGAAGCGTACCGCAATCCTGGAACCTCAACGATGGCGGCATCGAGCGCATGAGACCATACGGATTCGGAATCCGCTTCTTCACCCCGGTCGACTTTTACAAACTGATATCGCGCGCGACCAAATACGTCGTGATGTTCCTCGGCGTCGGGTTCATGGCCGTGTTCCTGCTCGAATTTCGATCGAAGCACAGAATCCATCCGGTGCAATATTTCTTCGTCGGCTTCGCGATGGTGTTTTTCTACGTGCTGCTCTTGTCGTTTGCCGAACACATCGGCTTCATCAGGGCCTGTGTCCTGGCGGCAGGCGCAACCGGCACGTTGCTGGCGCTCTATGTGGGACGTGTGCAGCTGAGCGCAATGAGGGGGCTGGCCGCCCTGGTATTATTCCTGGTGTTGTATGGCCTCCTCTATCTGATACTGCAAGCTGAGGATTATTCGCTGATTACCGGCGCCATCCTGGGATTCGTCTTGCTTGCCACGATCATGTTTTCGACCCTGAAGGTGAACTGGTCGGGGATCACGGCAATTCGCAGCACGCCGGTGGAAGGGTCACTTAACACCCCATAGCGCCGGCTTGCGAACCCGTAGCCCGCATGGAGACAAAACGCATCTTGCGTTTTGTCTCCATGCGGGGCGGTGTCAGACCATGGCACCGCTCCCGGATTGCGTCTGCTCAAGTGCGTAAACGCACTTGAGCATTCTCCATCCGGGCTACGAGGCGCGCGATTTATCTATCGCGCAAACCCTAAAGCCCTGCCAACGCGCGCTCGTAATACGACAGATCGAGATACTTTTCGGGCGGTGGAGGATTGCCGCCCCACTGGCCCTCGATCTCGGCGCGCAGTCTCAGGACGTTTCTGAAACCCTCCATGTCGAGTTTTGCATCCTTTGTCAGGCCATCGACCGGATCGGCAATCAGAGCAAAGGTGCTTGCGGCGATCTGCGGCGGAAGCTGCAGCCGATCAATCAGAAGCTGCGTGCCCTCGGCCTTGTTTGCAGGGTCGAGCGCCCAACGCCGACCTTCGATCAAGGCCCTGATATAGCGTACGATCACGTCGCCGTTTGCCCGCGCCCAGTCACGCATCACGAAGGCACCGTCGGACTGATAGGCCCCGATGGCGCGGGCGGTCGCCCCCATATCCCTGAGCCCGGCCGCCTGTGCGCGAAAGGTGAACGGCGGATTGAGCACCGCGGCCGCATTGGTCTTGTCCTTGGTCATCGCCTCAAACCGCGCCGGCCCTCCACCGACAGGCTTGACGACATAATCGCCTTTGTTCAGTCCATTGTCTTTGAGGACCTTGTACAGCAGCAGCGCAAAAGCCGTGTTTGGGGCATCGACGACAACCGTCTTCCCGCGCAAGTCGGCATAGGAATTGATCTCCGGCTGCACATAGATACGATTGAAGCCGCTGTCGCCGCCTGTGATGATCGCGATATCGGCTTTTGCCAGTTCCGCCATCGCGACTGCATTGTCGACGGCCGCGTGGGCGATCTGATGATCGCCGCGGGCCAGGCCATCGCGAAGCACATCGGAATTCGGCGTGAACAAAAGTTCGATCGAAAGTCCGTGCTTGGCGAACAGGCCTTTGTGCTGGGCGGCAAAGATCGACAGATTGGAACTGCCGGGAAATCCCATGACCTTGAGCGTAGTTAAGGCTTGCGCGGCTGCAGGGCGCATCGCCACGCCGCCAAGCGCCAAGGTGGTGGCGCTTTCCACGAGGAACCAACGTCTGCTCAACAGTCTGGCCATGTGATCCTCCCATTGCGACGGCATCCCGGCGACAATATCTCGACAACTTTGCGACCAACCAAAAGA
>Ga0209488_10000727_pt1 | contig 27980 bp, 25 predicted proteins | sample Rivendell_Oct201_8_FD_188349 | JGI IMG/M metagenome (GOLD analysis project Ga0209488, IMG submission 188349) | Vadose zone soil microbial communities from the Eel River Critical Zone Observatory, Northern California, USA -... | ecosystem: Environmental > Terrestrial > Soil > Vadose zone >...
GAAGCGACACTTACCCGCGATGTCGAGTGTCGAGATACGCGGACTCGGCATGCGCGATCCGAGCCACGCATGCGGCAATGAAGACCCGGGACGCGTCGTTGCAACGGCTCGGCACGCGGGCTCGAGCCCCGCATCCCGCAGCGCCTCCATTGCGCGCTGATTGGTGATGTGCGCCCGCGGCGTCTCCGAAGTGCTCCGGTGCCTCGAGATCATGATGGTTCGCACGCCGTGCTTGCTCAAAAACACAGCCGAAGACGCTCCAGCCGGCCCCGCCCCCACGACGAGCACGTCGGTTTCGACCACTGCACTCATCACACCCTCCCGCAAGCCTTCTTCGAAACGAAGCATAGGATGGGCAATCGTTCGTGCCGAAATCCGTCGGGTTGCTCAGACCGCGTGTTGAGGTCGTGAGCAATCGGCCTCAAGACGCGGTCCGCGAACGCCCGGGCTTCGTATCGGATCTCGATGGTCTCGGCCGGTAGAAGTAGGTCGCTGCCCAAAACCTCCGACTGGCGCGGCACCCGCCATCGATCGAGATCTGCCGCCCCCGCCATGGCACCGATGTCTTTCATGAACGGCTCACCGTCGCGCTCGTATCCCGGTCGGCCGGCTTCATCTCCACGATGGTGTTTGCTTGCCCGCCTAGAGCGCGCCCATGCAGATCATCGTGCAGCGTGGCTTTCACCACATCGCCCGCTTTCATGAATGGGCGCCCCTTCGTCATCTCGATTCGCAACGCGTCACGGCGCGCTTCGTCGGCCATCAAGTGTGTTTTTAAAATCTCGACCAGTTTGGGAGAGGCAGGTGAGGTCACGCCGCCGGGTGTCCCGGTGAGCAGCATATCGCCGCCATCCAAATCCAAGTAGCGGGCAAGATGCGTCAGGGTTTCGGCGGGTTTGTAGATGAGCTGAGCGGAAGCGGCGGATTGCCGCAATTCGTCATTGAGCCACAGCTTGATCGAGAGGCCGTTGAGCGTAGCACTCACCTCTTCGGGGGAGAGCGAATAGAAGACCGGGCCCGCCGGGCAGAATGTGCGGTAGCTTTTGCCGTGAAACCACTGCAGGAACGACGCACCAAACATGGTGTCCCGGGCCGAAACGTCATTGCAGAGCACCACGCCGGCGACATAGGTGCCGATATTCGCATCGGTCACCTCCGCGCCGGCGGTCAATGCGGTGCGAAGCACCAGTCCAATCTCCACCTCATAATCGAGCAGTTCGACTTCCGGTGGCCGGACGATGGGCGCGAAAGGCCCGTTCAGCGAGGAACTCGCCTTGGCAAAAATGAGATTCGACCGTCGCGTCGCTTGCTGCGCTTCCGCGGCATGCTCCTGATAGTTGAGTCCCTGACACACGAGCCGGGAGTCTGGCGTCACGGGCGAAACAAGTTGTGATGCCCCGATGCGGAGGGTCTTGCCAAACTCCCAACGACCGCTCGAGAGCGCGATCAGTTCACGGGTGGTCTTCGGATTGCCCTTGAGCGGCTGAACCTCAACGATATCATTGGCACTTAGAGGTGCCGGACCAGTCAGTTGCCCCCAGGACGGCTCTCCAACGCTGTGATAGCGAACGAGTACGTGTGCCATACATCCCCCAGAACGAGTGATGTATTATATTGTACAGTCGTATAGTTTAATGTCAACCGTAACGAGAGGCACCAGCTAGCTTTTTTTTACCCTTTAGCCGCCCGTCTGCGAACATGGTCTGTTCGATGAGTCCCCAGTACTCGTGTTCGACTTTGGGGTCGCTCGCGCTGAGGCCCGAAATCTCCGCAATCTCATCCCGGAGTGAACATAGAACCGATGTCATGCCGATCAGCATGTAATGAATCAGGATGGGATTGGCATCCGGCAGCTCTCCCGCCTCCTGCGCCGCACGGATCTGGGGCAGGAGCCGTTCGTTGAGGATCGGCGAGAGCACGTTCTTCGCCAGCCAAGCGAGACGCGGATTGTGCGGGTGACTCTCGCGCAGCATGAAATGGTGAAAATCCGGGTACATCAAGGTGAAACGCAAAAAGGTGCGATATTCCTCGCGCACCCGCTCGATCGCCGGCAACTCGAGATCCGGGGGCGCTTGTCTGTCCCACGCAGTTTTGATCTCTGCGAAGGCATGCTCGGCCGCCGCGCGCCAGAGAATCAGTTTGCTCTTGAAGTGGTACGTGACGAGCGGATGCTGCAGACGTGTGCGTTCGGCGATCCGCCGTATGCTGGCGGCTTCGAATCCACGTTGCGCAAATTCCGTCAACGCCGCATCAAGGATCATGAGGCGCGTGTCAATGGCGCGTTGTTGCTCGCGGCGCTTGAATTTTCGTGTCGTCGGAGCGCGTCTTGTCGCTGAATCCATCGGGGACCATCCGGTTCACATCTAAACTTGTCTGAGTGTAAAGTAATAGTGAGCCTGTCACCACCCGCCCCCTAGGGCCCCCGTGCAGCTCGGGCAGCCGGGCGAACCGACAAGTCCGACCCGACACCCGCAGAGGGGCCCATCGGTCAGCGGCGGCCTCAGAACGGATACTGACGCGGTGTGCTGCGCGCGTTGATCCAGATGAGGTCCGTGAAATCGTCGATACTGCCTGGCCCGGTGCGACCCCATCCGCTGTCGCGCACGCCCCCCATGGGCGCGTGAATTTCATCGTTCACGGTCGAAGAATTGACGTTGACGATCCCAGCGAGGATGCGCGGAGCCATCTCAAATCCCCGATAGGTATTGCCCGTCAGAATGGAGGAGGTGAGGCCATAGTCGACCCGGTTCGCCACGCGAACGGCTTCCTCGTCCGAGTCGACGGGTTCGACGATGACGACCGGACCGAAGGTTTCCTCATTGGACATCCGCACCGAATAGGGCACGTCGGTGAGAACGGTCGGTGCGTAAACCTGCCCTTGGTACGCTCCCCCCGTATGAACCACGGCGCCCTGGGCGCGTGCCTCCTCGACCCGGGCGTGCACCTGCTCGACGGCCGTCTTGGTGATCAGAGGTCCGATGATAGTCTTTGGATCTTCTGGGTCGCCGCCCGGCAGGGCGCGGGCACGCTGCACGAACTTCTCCAAGAATTCGCCGTAGAGACGCCGTTGCACGATGATCTTGCGCGTGTTCAAGCAAATCTGTCCCTGATGGAAGAAGGCGCCGAAGATCGCCGAGTCGACGGCGTACTGGAGCTCGGTGTCATCGAGAACGATCATGGGGTTGTAGCCGCCGAGCTCGAGCACCGTGCGTTTGAGCGTGCGGCCCGCACGCTCAGCGAGGAGCCGCGCGGTCGCCACGCCGCCGATGAGATTCACACAGCGCACCGTACGGTCCTCGAATACCTCATCGGCAAAGCTTCCTGCCTCGCCCGGGGCGTGAGTCACCACATTGATGACGCCGGGCGGAAAGCCGGCCTCCTCGGCGACCTCCGCCATGATGAGGCCCGCGGATACGGGGGCTAGCTCGGAGGGCTTGACGACAACGGTGTTCCCGGCGACCAAGGGCGAGAGCGCCGCGCGCCAGGAGAGTATGCTTGCGCCGTTCCACGGCGTGAAACTCGCGACGACGCCCAAGGGGCGACGGACACCGATCGAATGGGTCCCCTTGATGTTGCTCTGTAGAACCTCACCCTGGGGCAAGTAGACCCACCCCGCCGCCTGCTCGAGGGTTTGAATGACGAGTTCCTGTTGAAAACTCGCAAATAGAATCGTGCTGCCGGTTTCCCTCGCGAGGAGCTGTGCGATTTCCGCCCGACGGCGCTTGACGATTTCGGCGGCGGCAAAGAAAAGACGCGCCTTCTCGGCGGGCGTGGTCGCTGCCCACGCGGGGAAGGCCTCGGCGGCAGCTTCAATCGCCGCCCGAGCCTCGGGACGCCCACCGGCCGCCGCGCGAGCGAAGAGCCGGCCGCTGTAGGGCTCCACATCATCGAAGGTGCGCCCGGAACTCGCCCCGACCCAGCGCCCGCCAATGTAGCACCGGTAGGGATTGAGAGAATCCGCCACATGGGCCTTAGAAGTTGACATGATCTGCTCCTTTCAACTTGAGAATCGCGCGCGCTTCATTCGGTGAGGCAATCTCGAGGGATAGCGCCTCGAGGATCTGCCGCACGAGTCTCACCTGCTCGGCGTTGGACTCGGCGAGCCGGCCTTTGCCGGCATAGAGCGAGTCCTCGAGGCCGACGCGAACGTGGGCCGTGTTCAACGCCGCCATCGTCGTGAATGGGATCTGGTGTCGTCCGGTCGCCATCACCGACCACTGATAATCGGTGCCGAAGAGCTTGTCGCCGATGCGCTTTGCGTGCAGTAGGTTCTCGGTGTCCGCGCCCTGGCCCCCGAGAATTCCAAAAATGGATTGCACGAACAGAGGCGGCGTGACCAGCTTTCGATCGAGGAAGTGCGCGAGCGTGTAAAGATGACCCACATCGTAGCACTCGAATTCGAAGCGGGTGCCATGTCCCTTACCCAGGCGCTCCAGGATCTTTTCGATATCCGCAAAGGTATTGCGGAAGATCCAGTCACGCGTCGATTCAAGGAATGGGCGCTCCCACGGATGCTTGAAGTCAGGATAACGCCCGATCATCGGGTACATACCGAAATTCATCGAACCCATGTTCAATGAACAGAGCTCCGGTGAGGCTAACAAAGGCGCGGCCAAGCGCTCCTCCAGGGACATCCCCTGCCCGCCGCCGGTGGTGATGTTGACGATCGCCGAGCTCGAGCGTCGGATGATCGGCAGGAACTGCATGAACACAGCGGGGTCCGGTGTCGGCCGTCCATCCGCCGGGTTTCTGGCGTGTAAATGCAGAATTGCGGCCCCGGCTTCCGCGGCTGCGATCGATTGCTCCGCAATTTCCTCTGGGGTGAGCGGCAAGTAAGGGCTCATGGTGGGCGTATGCACTGAGCCCGTGACCGCGCAGCTGATGATGACCTTGCTCACATGGGCACCTTTGATGATCTCATTAAAGGGTAACGGTCAAAGATGGTTCGCGAGCGCACCAGCCTCACGCGAAACATTACCGAACCTGCGTTATACTTTACGAGTGTAAAGGCGTGATGTCAACACTGATGCAGGCCTTGAGCATCAAGCCGCGTCCTTGCCGCATGCTCACCGACCTGATCGCGGGCAAGAAGCACCTGCTGCCGACGTCGACGCGCATTGCGGCCGCCGACGTTTGACCGCGGTGGCTACAGACGAATGATCAGCTTGCCGCTGTTCTCGCCGGAGTAAAGCTTCTGGATGGAAGCCGGTGCGCTTTCCATGCCCTCTTGGACATCTTCGCGGTAGCGAAGGCGGCCGGCACGAATCCAGCCTGCAATGTCCCTGGCTGCCACCTCGTATTTGTCGGCAAAATCGGTCGTGAGAAAGCCCCGCATGGTGGCGCGTTTAACGAGGAGGATTCGCTCCGGCCGCGGACCTGAGTTCCAGGGGTCCCAGCTTGCGTACGAAGCGGTGCCACAGATCGCTATCCGGCCATTCAGATTGATGAGGCGCAGCACCGCATCATGAATCGGACCCGAGGTGTTGTCGAAGAAGGCATCCACGCCTTTCGGGCAGGCGGCGGCGAGGGCACCGTCGAGATCCGATGCCGCTTTGTAGTCGATGGCGGCATCGTAGCCAAACTCCTCGAGACACTGGCGCGCCTTCTCCGGACCGCCGGTGACTCCGACGACGCGACAGCCGGCGATTTTTGCAATTTGCCCCGCTGCCGAACCAACGCCCCCCGCCGCGGTGGAAATGACCACGGTCTCACCGGCGCGGGGATGCAGCACCTCGTGGACACCGAAATAACCAGTGAGGCCATTCAATCCCAACACCCCGAGCGAGAGCGACAGCGGCAAATCGTGCTCGAGGACCTTACGCATCACCTGCTTTTGTGAGGCCGCCGCGTAGTCCTGCCAGCCGAAAATACCCATGACCTTGTCGCCGACGGCATAATCGGGGTTCTTTGACTGCTCAACCTCCCCAACGGAGAAGGCACGCATGGTGTCGCCGATTTCAATACGCGGCCAATAGGTACTCTTGTCCGCGATCCAGCCTCGCATGGCGGGGTCGGCGGACAGGAACTGGTTACGAATCAGGAATTCACCCTGGCCGATGGAGGGAATGGGTGCCTCTCGCAAAGCGAAGTCTTCCGGCCGCGGGATTCCGTTCGGTCGGCTCTTCAGAAAGATCTGCCGATTGACGGTGCGGGAGGCCATGGTAAAACCCCTCTAGTTATCTTGTACGTTCGTACAGCTTATTAGACATCGATCGCGTTGTCAATTAAAGGTCTTCCCGGATGAGGCGGGCGCCTTGTCCCAACCTTAGATGCTCGCACACGATTCGAAGAGTTCGCCGCGCCGCGGCTATAACAGACCACGTAGTGGTCAGGGTCCACTCAGATCTATCAGGGTCCACGCAGATCTATATTAAACTTTCCATCTGTACAGGGTAATGATACTCTGAACAGCGACTACAATCCTGGGCGGGGGAACCTCATGCAACCAACCAAGATCGACACGCATCATCATTTCTTTCCGAAAGCCTATGTCGATGCCGTGGGCTGGGAGATGCTCGCTGCCGTAATGCCGAACGGCAAGGCGCCAACGTGGTCCGTGCAGGCCGCACTCGATGTATTGGATGAGAACCGAATCGAGACCGCGATACTGTCGATTTCATCCGGGCCGAAGCTTCATCAGGCGGATGTGCTCTTGCGTCGCTGCAACGAGGCGGCGGCGGAGCTGCGGGCGACACACCCCAAGCGCTTCGGCTCGTTTGCGAGCTTGCCGCTCCCCGATATTGAGGCCTCCTTGAAGGAGATTGCATTCGCGTCCGATCAGTTGGCGGTGCACGGCTTCATCGTCTTTACGAGTTACGAGGGTCGCTATCTCGGCGATGAGTGGTTCAAGCCGATTTTGGAGGAACTCGACCGTCGCAGCGCCGTCGTCTTCATTCACCCGAACATGCCGGCCTATAGCGTACCGACGGTAGCGCCGGCATCGGTGTTGGAGTTTCCCTTCGAGACCACACGAACGGCGACGAGCCTCCTGATCGCTGGCGTGCCCTCGCGCTACAAGCGGATTCGATTCATTCTTTCCCACGCGGGTGGCGCGCTCCCGAGTCTCGCGCCGCGGATTGCGCTCTCCTTATCGATGATGCCGGGGCTTGTGGAGCGCGTTGGAGATCCCCTTGCGGGCCTGCGCTCCTTTTACTACGACACCGCCCTTTCTGCGGGGGCTTCAACCTTGAGTGCGCTCTGCCGGATCACTGATGCCGATCACATCCTCTTCGGGACGGACTTCCCGTTCGCACCGGCATCGGCAATTCGCGCGTTTGGCAAGGTCCTCGATGAGATGCAGGTGCCGGGTTTCGACCGGCCTGCCGTGTATCGAAGCAATGCGGAGCGGCTTCTCGGCTTGAACAAGGTCGGCACTTAGCATGTCTCCGGCCAACTCGCCTCTCATCGACGTGACGCAATTCGGCGGGGTCGCGCAGTTGCGATTCAATCGACCCGAAGCTTTGAACGCACTCAACGTGCCGATGGCGGAAGAGTTCAAGGCGCACGTCGATCGTCTGATCGGCACACCAAGCGTTCGCGTCCTTTTGATTGCAGGAGCGGGGCGTGCCTTTATGGCGGGTGGTGACTTGAAGGCGTTCCTCATGACGCCGGCAGAGGGGCGAGCGCAACTCAGTCGGCGGATCATCATCCCGCTCCATCAGGCGTTGCTCGCCTTGGCGGAAAGTCCGCTAATCTCCATTGCAGCGGTCCATGGGGCCGTCGCGGGTGCCGGGATGAGCATTGCCTTGGGGACGGATCTGGCGCTTGCCTCTGGCGATGCAACCTTTAGCTTTGCGTACCCCAAGGTAGCCGTGAGTCCCGACTGCGGCGGTTCATTTTGGCTCACGCGGGTTCTTGGTTGGCGACGGGCCATCGAGATCGCGCTCCTCGCCGAGACATTGAGCGCCAGCAAGGCGTTGGAATGGGGGATCATCAACCGTGTAGTGGGTACCGAAGAGCTCATGACGGCCGCTGAGTCGTTGGCCGAGCGATTATCGAAAGGCCCATCGCGCGCCTATGCGGCCACCAAGCGCCTTCTGCGGCAGGCGGGCGCCAACTCGCTGCGCGAGCAGCTCGATCTGGAGCGCGATAGCTTCGCCACGCTGAGTGCTGAACCCGATTTCGCCGTCGCGCTCCAGAGCTTCTTTTCGACCAGGGCGAAAAGCCCATGAGGATACAGGCATGAGCGAGGCTTACATCGTAGCGGCCGGGCGGACGGCCGGAGGTCGCCGCCGAGGGCGATTGGCGAGTGTTCATCCGGTGGATCTAGCAGCCCAGCTGCTCGATGGACTGATCGACCGAGCGGCGATCGATCCTGCGCTGGTTGAGGATGTGGTCATGGGGTGCGTAGGTCAGGGAGGTGAGCAATCGCAGAACGTCGCGCGAAACGCGGTGTTGGCCTCGCGTCGGCTACCCGAATCGGTGCCAGGCGTGTCGGTGGATCGACAGTGTGGTTCTTCCCAGCAGGCGCTGCATTTTGCGACCGCCTTGGTCAAGAGTGGAATCCAGGATGTCGTCATCGCTGCGGGCGTCGAACACATGACGCGTGTGCCGATGTTCTCCCCTTCGACGCTCGCCGAGCAAGCGGGCATGGGAACGTACTATCAGGCCGAAGGCATTCGGAGGCGGTATCCCGATATCCTATTCAGTCAGTTCACCGGAGCAGAGAGCGTTGCGCGAAAATACCGCTTGAGTCGAGAGGCCATGGATGAGTTCGCCTTGGCAAGCCACCAAAAGGCCGCGACCGCGACGGCAGCAGGTGATTTCAAGAGCGAGATCATTCCCATCTCGGTGCAGGCGGCGGATGGCTCACAATTCAGCCACGCCGTCGATGAGGGGATTCGCGCCGATGCGACGCTCGAGGCGATTGCGGCGTTAAAGCCCATCACGCCGGGGGGACTGCTCACCGCAGGTTCGGCGAGCCAGATTTGTGACGGCGCTTCCGGCGCCCTCATCATGAACGAGGAGGGCCTCAAGCGCACGGGTGCCGATCCGCTCGCGCGCCTCCACCATGTGAGCGTGCTTGGCCATGATCCCGTGATCATGCTGGAAGCCCCCATTCCGGCGACCGCCCACGCCTTGAAGAAGTCCGGTATGTCGATCGCTGACATTGACGCCTATGAGATCAATGAGGCGTTCGCCTCCATTCCCATGGCGTGGCTACAGGCGACGCACGCAGATCCCGCACGGCTCAATCGTCGCGGCGGCAGCATAGCGCTCGGTCATCCGCTCGGCGCGACAGGCACGAAGTTGTTGAGCACGCTTCTGTGCACGCTGGATGCGCGCAAGGAGCGATGGGGGTTGCAGGTCATGTGTGAAGGGGGCGGACTCGCGAATGTCACCATCGTCGAGAACCTACGACGTTGAGTCGCCGATTCGTCGGGCGCGCTGCGCTCCTCGATATCGAGGTCGTGCTCGTACGTCTCAGCGTAGACAATGGTCGCCCCGATCGCAAGGCCCCCATCGAAACGGAATCACTCAAATAAACGACGAATGGTTCGTCGTCATGCACCCAAGGAGTCTCACCGTGAATCGATCCTATCTCTCAGTCACCATCGCCGCGGCACTTGCGGTATCCACCGGCGCGGGCGCGGGCGCCGGCGCAGGCCCTGCGCTCGACACCGCCAAGGCAGGCACATACAAGGTCGAGAGTTATCACACCCAAGTCGGGTTTTCGCTCTCTCACTTTGGCTTTACGAACTACTCGGGATTGTTCTCCGGTGCCACGGGGAGCCTGCGACTCGATCCGGCCCATCCCGCAGCGAGCAAGCTCGACGTGACGATTCCCGTAGATTCCATTGTCACGACCGTGCCGAAGCTCACCGACGAGCTCAAGGGCGACAAGTGGTTCGACGTGGCGAAGTTCCCTCGAGCGACCTTCACGTCGACGAACGTCACCCTCGGTTCAGGCGGTGAGGTGACGATTACCGGCAACTTCACCTTGCACGGCATCACCAAGCCGGTGGTCCTGCATGCGCATCTCGTGGGCTCCGGCGTCAATCCTCTCGACAAGATGTACACGGTCGGATTTCAGGCGAGTGGCACGATCAAGCGCAGTGATTTTGGTGTAAGCCTGTACGCGCCAGCCTTGGGTGATGAAGTCGAACTGTCAATTGCCGGAGCCTTCGAGCTCCAGGGATGAACCTATGCGATCGGCTCCGCAATCCGCTGGGCATCGGGATCGACACACCGCTGTGGCCATCACCCTGAACTGGGTGATGGCCCTCGGTATTCTCGCTCCGTGCCTGCGACTCGCATGGCGCATCTTCCACGAGTCGCCCGCGCTGCCCGCGCAGATGCCGTCGCGACTTTGATTATCTCCAACACGCACACAGTGGATAGTCACGGCGCGCAGATCCCCGCGCTCGGGTTTGGGACCTATTCAGCAGCCGGGGATGATCGCGCTTTCCCGCACCGTTAATCCTGCGCGGCTCGCCGAGAACGTGGCTGTGTTCGACTTCGAGCTTGAAGGTCACGAGATGGCGCGCATTCGCGCGCTGGCCCGACCGCACTCGCGGATTGTCAGTCCGGCGGGACTCGCGCCGGACTGGGATCCTACGGACTAAATATCGATGTGCCGTGGACCCCTACGCCGGCTGCCCCGGTATCCACGACGTCCCCGCCAAGGGAACGCCCGCCATGGCGGCCGCTTCCACGGTCAACGCCACCAGATCTTCCTTCTCGAGATGATGCACGTCCTGCTTGCCGCAGGCGCGCGCGATGGTGGTCAATTCCATGTTCACGGTCTTGAAATAATTCCTGAGCCGCTTGGCGCCCACCGCAGGATCCAAGCGCAATTCGAGCGCCGCGTCCTGAGTCGTCACCCCCACCGGACATTTCCCGGTATGGCAGTGGTGACAGAACCCGGGCGCCGTGCCCAGCCTCGCATAGTCCTCGACGGCGGACACATGCTGACCTCCGGCAATGTAGGAATCGCTGTTGCAGCCCAATGCCATCAGCACACCCTGCCCTATCGCCACCGCGTCCGCGCCCATGGCGAGCGCCTTGGCTACATCGGCGCCGCTGCGGATGCCGCCGGAAATCACCAGTTGCACCGTGCCGCGCATGTTGAGGTCGTCCAAGGCATCGACCGCCTGGCGCAGCGCCGCGAGCGTGGGAATTCCCACATGCTCGATGAACACGGTTTGCGTTGCCGCCGTGCCTCCCTGCATGCCGTCGACCACGATGACATCGGCGCCGGCGTGCACGGCGAGCTTCACATCGTTGAACACGCGCGTTGCGCCGACTTTGACGTAAATCGGTTTTTCCCAATCGGTGATCTCGCGCAGCTCCTTGATCTTGATCACGAGGTCATCGGGACCGGTCCAGTCGGGGTGCCGCGACGCCGAGCGCTGGTCGACGCCTTCGGGCAGCGTGCGCATGCGCGCGACCCGCGGATTGACCTTCTGCCCGAGGAGCATTCCGCCGCCGCCGGGCTTCGCGCCCTGACCGATGACGATCTCGATGGCATCCGCCCGCCGCACATCGTCGGGATCGAAGCCATAGCGCGACGGGAGGCACTGGTAGATCAGCGTCTTCGACGAGGCGCGCTCCTCGGCGGTCATGCCGCCGTCGCCGGTGGTCGTGGACGTGCCCACTTCCGTTGCGGCACGCCCCAAAGCGTCTTTCACCCGCGCCGACAGCGCGCCGAAGCTCATGCCGGCGACGGTGATCGGAATCGCGAGCTCGATCGGACGCGTGGCGAAGCGCGTCCCGAGCACCGTCTTGGTCGCGCAGCGTTCTCGATAGCCCTCGAGGGGATAGCGCGACAGCGAAGCGGCCAGAAACAACAAATCGTCAAAGTTCGGGACGCGGCGCTTCGCGCCCAATCCGCGGATCTCATAGAGACCGGTCGCCGCGGCGCGCTGAATGTACTCAATGGTCGACCGGTCGAAGCCAACCGATTCCTCGAGCTGTGGGCCCGTCATGGTCAATACTCCTGATCGGCATCGGCATGCCAGTGATAAAGACTCTTTGCCGACGCCACGCGCCTGAATTCCGCGGGGTCGTGAGCAAGGCCGGATTGCGCGAGCAAGGCTTTGAGGGCGGTGCGATCAGCGTCGGTCATCGGCTCGAAGCGGGCGTCGGCGCCGAGCGAGCGCACCTTGCCGCGCACATAGATGACCGCTTCGTACAAGGAATCGCCGAGCGCGTCCTCGGCGTCGCCGCAGATCACGATGCGGCCCGCCTGCGCCATGAATGCGGAAAAGCTGCCGACGCTGCCGCCCACCACGATGTCGGCGCCCTTGAGCGAAATGCCGCAACGCAAGGACGCATCGCCGTCGATGATCAGCAGGCCGCCATGCGCGGAGGCGCCCGCGGCGGTGGAGGCGAAGCCCCGGATGTGCACGCGGCCCGACATCATATTCTCGGCGGCGCCCGGACCTGCATTGCCGTGCACCGTGACCGAGGCGTGCTTGTTCATCCCCGCCACGTAATAGCCGACGTGGCCGTGAATCTGCACGTCGAGGTCGGCATCGAGGCCGCAGGCGATGGAATGCGCCCCGTCCGGATTTTTCACCTCAATTTGCGACACGCCGTCCTGGGCCGCCTGCTTGTGCAGATATAGATTCAAGTCCCGCAGGCTGTCGTGCGCGAGATCAAACTCGCTGCGCCTCAGCAACGGCCTCAAATTCGCCATGAATAAATCTCCTCCGGCTTGGGCTCGAACAGCGTTGCATGGGAAATGTTCGGCAGATGCGCCAATGAGCGGAACTCCGAGGCGATGGCGACATAGTCGTCGGTCTCGGCCACCACCGCCGGCTTGCACGCGAACGCGTCGCGCACGATGAGAAGCTCTTGGTCGGTGCCCATCAAAAAGGTGTAAAACCCATCCAATTCGCTGAAGCCGCGTTGCACCGCCGTCTTCAGGTCATCGCCTTCGCGCAGCCGCCACTCGAAGAAACGGCACGCCGCCTCGGTGTCGTTGTCCGTCTCGAATTCTATGCCCAGCGGCTCCAATCGCTTGCGCACCAAATGTGGATTGGACAGCGAACCGTTGTGCACCAGGCAAAAGTCGCGCCCTGCGGTGAACGGATGCGCATGCGCCGGGGTCACGGCCGATTCGGTGGCCATGCGGGTGTGTCCCACCAGATGCGAACCGCGCAGCGACTTGAAGGCGTACCGGTCGGCGATATCCGCCGGTGCACCCACGTCCTTGTAGAGATCGATCGATTGTCCCACCGACAGCACGGCGACCATCGGCGCATTGCGCGCGAACCAGGCCATGAGCAGATCCGGGTCGGCCGCGCTGATCAGCACCGCGTGATTGCCCTGCGCCGTTATCTCGTGCGAGTGGGCAAAGTCGGCGGCGATCCGCGACAGCAATTCCGACCAGTCGACGGCGTTCTCGCCGCTGTACAGGCTGAGCTTATGGTGCCGCTCCGACACCGGGGTGGTGTAAACGGCGAGCCCCGCGGAATCGGGACCGCGCTCGGTCATGCCCACCAGCATCGGCACCATGAGCGCGCCGAGTTGATTGCGCAGAGCAGGATTCTTGACCAGAAGACCGACGATTCCACACATGGGCCAGCTCCTAAAGCATTCGCCTAAAAGAATTCCAGATAACGCCGTGATTCCCAATCGGACACATGCCGCGAGTATTCCGTCCATTCCATGCGCTTCAAGCGAATGAATTCGCGCGCGAGATCCGCGCCTAAGCCATTGCAGATCACCGTATCCTGTTCGAGCGCATCGATGGCTTCGTGCAGGGACTGCGGCAGCAGCTTGATGCCCTTGGCGGCCAATTCTTCCGGCGACAGCTGGTACAGATTGATGTTCTGCGCGGGGCCGGGATCGAGTTTCCGGTCGATTCCGTCGAGCCCGGCGGCGATCAAGGCTGCGGATACGAGATAGGGATTGCACGCGGAATCCGGCAAGCGGATTTCAAGACGACCATGCGGTACGCGGACGCAGGCGGTACGGTTGTTGTCGCCGTAGGTAATGTAAGCGGGTGCCCACGTGGCGCCCGACAGAGCACGGCCCACGACCAGCCGCTTGTAGGAATTGACGGTGGGCGCGGCGACCGCGCAAAGGCCGCGCGCATGATGCAGGACGCCCGCCAGGAATTGATACGCCATCTTCGACAGGCCCATGCCCGACTTGTCGTTCTTGTCGTAGAACGCATTCTTCTGCGTCGCCGAACCCAGCGACACGTGAAAATGCGCGCCGCTGCCGGCGCGGTTCGCAAACGGCTTCGGCATGAACGTCGCGGTCATGCCGTGCTTGTGGGCGATCTCGCTGACCGCCATTTTGACGAAAGTAAAGTTATCCGCGGACTTGAGCGCATCGGCGTAGGTGAAATTGATTTCAAACTGGCCGTTGCCGTCCTCGTGATCGATCTGATACACGTCGATGCCCACGGCGCGAAGCCCCGCCACCATCTCATCGAGCACCTCGCGGCTGCGGTAAAGACCCTTGTAGTCGTAGCAAGGCTTGTCGAGATCGTCGGTGGAGTCGGCGGGCCCGAGGCTCCCATCCGCGCGCCGGGACAGCAGCATGAACTCCGGTTCGATGCCGGTGTACAGGGTGAGCCCGCGTTCAGTGAGGCGCGCAATTTGCGCTTGCAGCGCCACCCGGGAGCAGTAGGCATAGGGTTTCTTGTTGACCACCCCATTGCACACGATGCGCGCATAGCCCGGCATCCACGGTATGTCCTGCAGCGTCGAGAGATCGCCGACCGCCATGTAGTCGGGACCTTCGGGGCCCATGCCGAATCCCCATAAGGCGAAGCCGGCGAAACCCGCGCCGTCCGTGAGGACCATCTCCAGATGCTCGACCGGCACGGCCTTGGCCTTCGCGGCGCCATGGATATCCACGAACTGCGCCAGCACATAGCGGATCTTGTGTTCTTCGAAAAATTTCTTCGCTGCTTGTTGATTCATCCCGAAACCCCCGTGTATCTACCGCCGCATTCAATGACCACCTCGCCCAAGGACTCGCCAAGGTATGGACCGAAAGTCGGATCGCACCAGATCCGATAGTGACGCTTTGCCGATCCGCTCTGCCCGCCGTCCCCCGCGCTCTGCGGTACGACCAGCACCGCGGCGCCGATCATGAGCGTCATTATCAAGGGACGGGAGGTGAGCGACAGCGCAGCGAAATTCACATTGCAAACCTGCGCGAGCACGTCGTGGACCTCGTCGCCGCCGAGAAGAAAGGCCCAGTCCTCGCGCAACACCGGATACACCCCCGGCGGACTCTGGTCCAATGCGGGAGCAATTCGCCCGAGCGTCGTTCCGCCGGCGCCGTCCTCGAGAAAAAACTCGGCGGTGCCAAGCCGCGCCACCAGCACCGCGCCGGCGGCGACGGCCCCTTCCGAGTGCGTCCATGTATTCGGCGTCATCGGCAATGCAATCCCCTGTGCAGCCAACCATTCCGCGGCTCGCGGACCCTTGAGGCCCAGCCGATCGCGCTTTTCGCGCAACTCGAGCGTCAGCGCGCTCATGCGCCCGCATCCGCTTTCTGCCGCAAATTCTTCGGGTCGTAAAACGGCGGCGCCGCGACTCGCGCCGCCAGCATATCGCCGTTGTCGGTGCGAATGTGGATGTCGCGCCCGACCTGCGCCAGATCCGGCGACAGCATGGCGAGTCCGATGGATTTGTTCAACGCCCGCGAATGGGTCACGCTGGTAACGCGGCCGGCGATCGCGCCCTTGTCGATGATCAAATGACACTCCTTGGGCAGGGGTGCCGTTGCGGCAAGCTCGATGCCCACCAGCTTTTGCCGGGGACCGCGCGCTTGCAGGATGCGGAGGCTCCGCTGCCCGACGAAGAAGGGCTTCTTCATGGCCACCGCCCACATCGCGCTCGCCTCCAAGGGGTCGGTCAAACCGTCGGTATCCTGGCCCACGATGAAATGACCTTTTTCCAAGCGCAGCACGCGTTGCGCTTCGACGCCGAAGGGCCTCAAGGCCAGCGGCAGGCCGGCAGAGTGGAGCGCCTCCCAGACCTCGCGGCCCCGTCCGGCGGCCACATGGATTTCGAATCCGAGTTCACCGACAAAGCCGACGCGCATCAAGCGCGCCGGAGCGCCGGCCACCTGCCCCGACCGTACAGCCAAATAAGGAAATGCCTCATCCCGCAGGTCGATATCGGTCAATTGCTGCAATATCCCCCGGCTCGAGGGGCCCGCGAAATTGAATGCCGCCCGGTGGCCCGTGACGTTCACCAGCGTACAGTCGAGGCCCCACAGCGCATTCAGCCGAAGTAATTCGCGAAACACGGTCGCGGAACCGCCGGTGGTGGTCGTGAAGTAAAAGAGCTCCTCGCCCAGGCGCGCGATGACGCCGTCGTCGATGATGACGCCCGACTCGTCCAGCATCAGTCCGTAGCGCGTCATGCCGACTTTCAAATCGGAAAATCGTCCGGCATAAACGCGGTCCAGAAGCTCGGCCGAGTCCGGTCCGTAGACCTCTATTTTGCCGAGCGTCCCTACATCGATGAGCCCGACACTGCTGCGTACCGCGTGAACCTCGGCATCGATGCTCTGTGCGCGGCTCTCGCCGGACACCGCATAGTATTCGGGTCTTCGCCAGTTGCCCGCCGGCATCCACACCGCGCCCAATGCGCCATGTTGCGCGTCGCATGGCGTGCGCCGCTCCGGGTAGAAGCTGCGGCCCGCCAGCAGCTTCATCGGCACCGGGTGATACATGGGCCGAGCCGTGGTCAGGCCGAGCTGCTCCACGCCGACCCCGCGGATGCGCGCAAGAATGCGCAGCGCGTTCATGTTGGAATGCTTGCCCTGCGAGGGGCCCATGCCCACCGTGCTGTAGCGCTTGAGCAGTTCGCTGGAATCGAATCCTTCCTGCGCTGCGTTTTCCAAGTCCTTGACCTGCAGGTCCTCGTCGAAGTCGACGAAGTTCTTGGCTTCCGGGTGATCGAATATGGGAAACCGATGCGAGGGACAGCGCGTGCTGCGCGCGACGGCTGTGCCGCTCGGCACGCCGAATCCCACATGAGCTGCCGCCTGCGATCCCGCGCGCCGGCCGTCGGCGAGACGCGATTCGAGATCGTAGACGCCGTTCATGCGGCCGGCTGCAAATATTCCCGGCGGCGAATCCACCGGGACGAACTGCTGCAGCTCCTCGGAAAATCGCGTGCTGCCGCCGGCTTGGAGATAGAGCTGCATGGCGGCCGCCCATCCCACGCTCATCAAAATCGCATCGCAGTCGATACGCCGCCGCGCGCTCGCATCGACGTGGCCGGCTTCATTCACCGGTGCGACCGTCAATCCGGCGACCGTGCCCTCCGGCCCGCGGACGGCCTCATAAGGCGCATGCGCCCGCAGCACGACCAGGCCCAGCGCCGCGCAGGCTGACACGGCCGCATCGCTCTCCGCGACCGCGCGCAAATCGACGATGGCGGCTACCTGCACGCCTCGCGCATGCAGCTCGAGGCAGGTTGCATAGGCATCCAGATTGGCGGCAATGATGACTACTCGGCGGCCGGGAGCGACGCCGTGCCGCGCGGCAAGCCGTGCCGCGCCGGACGCCAGCATGACGCCGGGCAGATCATTGTTGCGAAACACGGCCGGCTGCTCGATCACTCCGGTGGCAACTACCACGGCGCCGGCGCGCATCTTCGTCATGCGCGCCTGCTGCGCCAGCGCGACCCAGTGATCCGCGTAGTAGCCGGCGGCAACGGTAGCCGGAAACAAGGTAATGGAGGCCGAGTCGCGCACCGCCCGGACCAGCGCCGGCGGCGCGCCATTGCCGGTGAGCCGCAACGCTTCATCCGCCAAGGCCACCTGCGCGCCGGCCTGCGCCGCGGCGAGCGCGGCCGCGAGGCCGCTTGGGCCGCCGCCGATCACCAACACATCGCAGAAACCATAGCGCTTGGGCGTCGCCTCGCGCGGGGCGCCGAGAGAAACCTTTCCCAATCCCGTGAGCGTGCGGAACATGCGCTCCCAGCGCGGGAACAGAGCCTTGGAATGAAACGCCTTGTAATAGAATCCCACCGGCAACAGGCGCGCGAAGCGATCCAGCACTCGCGCCCTGTCGCGCCACAGGCCGCCGAAGGTATTGACGGCCGACACACGCATACGATCGCGCAGCCAGGTCACGTCGCCGCGCACATTAGGCACCCCGTCGACTTGGAACAGGGTGTTGCTGTCGTGATTCGCGAAGGACAGGATGCCGCGCGGACGGTGGTATTTGAAGCTGCGCGCCACATACGGCACTCCCGCCGCCGCGAGCGCCGAAGAGATCGTGTCGCCCGAATACCCCTGATATTCCCGGCCTTCGAAAGTGAAACGCAGTGGGGCCGTGCGATCCAGCCACTCCTCGGCGTGCGCTTCCAGGCGGTGCGTCATGGCGCGGCAGCCGCCGGCGGCGTCGGCAAGCCGCGGCGCACCGCCTCCGCCGGAAAGGTGTCGATCACTACATCGCGTGTGGTGTCGCGCAAGACCACGAACCAGAAACCCGAGGCGATGTGGCACCACCACTCATACTTGACGCCGGGCGAACCGGAGCGATTGAACACGTAGCTGCTCCACTCGGCATCGCTGCATGTATTCGGGTCGGGGCTGCGGCGCACCTCGCCGCCGTAAGCGAATTCCGACACCGGTCGCGGACCGTTCAAAGGGCACACCAGGATCTTCATCAGTGGCCCACCGACGCCGCGCCTTTCTCACCGGTGAGCTGGTAGCGTGCGAAGCGATCGAAGGTGAATCCCTCGATCAAGGGATGATTGCGCCCCGTCGCCACGGTATGACTCATGGTCTTGCCGCACACCGGCGTCGCCTTGAAGCCCCAGGTGCCCCATCCGGCATCCAGAAAGAAGCCCTCGACCGGCGTCACGCCCATGATGGGCGCGAAGTCCGGCGTCATGTCGGCGAGCCCCGCCCATTGGCGGTTCACCTTGACTTCGCTCAAGAACGGGAACATGTCCAGCATATGCGAGGCCAAACCCTCGACGAAATCCAGCGTCGGCCGTGTGGCATGCAGCTCGTAGGGATCGAGCGACGCACCCATCACCAGTTCGCCGCGGGCGGATTGCGACACATAGACGTGCAGCGAGCCCGACACGATGATGGGATCGAGCCAGGGCTTCACGGGCTCGGACACCATGGCCTGCAATGGATGCACGTAGATGGGAGTGTGCAGGTCCACCATGTCGAGAATTCGCGGGGTGAATCCGGCAACCGCGCACAATACCTTCGACGCGGCAATGGGCCCGCGAGTGGTGTCGACGCCGACCACCCGGCCGCCTTGCACGCGAATCCCCGTGACTTCGGTTTGTTGATGGATCTCCACGCCGCGCTGATCGGCGCCGCGTCCATATCCCCAGGCCACCGCGTCGTGGCGCGCAATGGCGCCCGGTTCATGGAACAGGGCGCCGAGAATCGGCGCATGGCCGCCGCAGGTCATGTCGAGCGAAGGAATCCCGCGCTTGACGAAAGCGGCATCGACGGCCTCGGAACGCACACCGTAGTGCTTGTTCACCTCCGCCCGCCAGCGCATGGTGCGCATCGCCGAATCCGTGTGCGCGAGCGTGTAGTGGCCGCGCGCCGAATAGAACAAATTCAAATCGAAATCGGTGGCGAGGTCCTGCCACAGGCGCACGCTCTCGTCGTAGAATTTCACCCCCTCGGGAGTGAGGTAGTTGGAGCGAATGATGGTGGTGTTGCGGCCGGTATTGCCGCCGCCGAGATAGCCCTTGTCGAGCACCGCCACGTTGCGAATGCCGTGATCGCGAGCCAGGTAGTAGGCCGCCGCCAGTCCATGGCCGCCCGCCCCGATGATGACCACGTCATAACCCGTCTTCAACGAGTCGTGGCGCGTGAACATGCGCGGTTCGGGATGCTTGCGCGATAGGCCGAAACGAAGTAAGCGGTGGGGCATGGAACTACAGTGGAATTCCCTTGGCGCGACACAGAGTTAGCAGGGGGTTACCATGCGAGAATATAAACGAAACTTTAACTGTGGAGCAAATCATTTGCGTATTGTGCAATGCCTCCGCTGAGCCGGAAGCCGCCTTCCGCCGGCCGCAAGCTCGAATCAGGCGTTCGCTTGGGGAAGACCCTTGGAGGCAAGGCGCCGGCCTCCACCCTGGAGCGCACACAGAGTCCGGCCGTCGACCTCGGACGGACGGCGCGGCGTTTACGGGAGAGCCAAAACCTGACCCTGGCCGACGTGGCGCGGCGGGCCGAAATCAGCAGCGCCATGCTGAGCCGGCTCGAGACCGGCCGAGTCTCCCCCAGCTTGGAAACCATTGTCGCCCTGGCACGAGCTCTGGGCGTCACGGCGTCCGCCTTGATGCAGCGGGTCGGCGCCGACGACGGCGGCGCCCAATTGATCCGCGCCGGTGAGGGACTCGAGACCGTGCGCAGCGGCACCCGCCGCGGACATACCTATCACCTCCTGGCCGCCCAACGCGGCCCGCGCAAAATCTTCGAGCCCTTTCTGGTGACGCTGAACGATCGCAGCGAGGTGTTCCCGGGTTTTCAACACCCCGGCATCGAGTTCATTCATCTGCTCTCCGGCGTGCTCCACTATCGCCATGGGCGCCACACCTATGTGCTCCGGCCGGGGGACAGCTTGACCTTCTCCGGCGACATCGCGCACGGGCCGGAGCGCCTCGAGAAAGTCCCGATTCGCATGCTATCGCTCATTATTTACGGCGACGAGGACGATTGAGCAACGGTGCCGGACGGGTGCGCGCGGACTCCGCAGACAGCGATTGTTGCACCGTGTAACATTTGAGTCCCGGGGGTTCTCGACAAGGATGTTTTCCTATGTTTTATCCTCATAGAGCATCGTTGCTGCTTGCGTTGATCCCGGCAGCGGCGCTGCTTGATGCCTGTGGCGGCGGCGGCGGCGGCGGCAGCGCCGGAATCAATTCCCCCGGAGGCACCACTGGGTGGGTCAAGGGCCAGTTTTCTCCGGCCTCGGCCTTCGCGGCCATGTGCGTGACCCCGCGGACCGGCACCGATCCGGGGACAGGGAAAGCCTACTTGGACCGTCCAGGCACCGCTCTCGACGAAAAGAACTGGCTGCGGTCGTGGACCAACGATCTCTATCTGTGGTTCAGCGAAGTCCCGGATCAAGACCCCGCCGGCTTTACCTCCGACTCGGCTTATTTCGACGTGCTGAAGACCTCGGCAACCACGGCATCCGGCAAACCGAAGGATCGATTCCATTTCACGTACCCGACGGCGGCATGGGAGTCTCTTTCGCAGTCGGGCGTGGAAGCAGGTTACGGGGCACATTTCGTGATCATCGCCGGCACACCTCCGCGCAACGTCGTCGTGGGCTATACCGAACCGGGATCCCCGGCCGCTGTCGCCCCAGCCAGTCTCGCACGGGGAGCGCAGATCCTCACCGTAGACGGCGTCGATCTGGTGAACGCAAACGATCAAACGAGCGTCAATACGCTGAACGCGGGCTTGAGCCCCCAGACGGTGGGAGAGACCCACACCTTTTCGATCTTGGACGCGGGCATGGCGACGCCGCGCACCGTGACTTTGGTATCCGGCACCATCACAGAAACGCCGGTGCAGAATGTAAAGACCATCTCCACGGCGGCCGGAGACCTCGTCGGATACATGCTCTTCAACGATCACATCGCGACCGCCGAAAGTGAACTCGTCGCAGCCTTCAGCCAATTGAAGAGCGCCGGCGTGCGCGATCTGATTCTCGACATCCGCTACAACGGCGGGGGCTTCCTCGACATCGCCAGCGAGGTCGCCTACATGATCGCGGGCCCTAACCTAACGGCGGGGCAGACCTTCGAACTGGACCAGTTCAACAGCAAGAATCCGACCGTCAATCCGGTAACGCAAAGCGCCATCGCACCGCTTGGCTTTCATACGACTACCCAAGGATTTTCGTCGACTGCAGGCCAAGCGCTGCCGTTCTTAGCCTTGCCGCGAGTCTTTGTGCTCACGACCGGCAGCACTTGTTCCGCCAGCGAGTCCATCATCAACAGCCTCCAGGGCGTCAACGTACAGGTCGTTCAGATCGGCTCGACGACCTGTGGCAAGCCCTACGGGTTTTATCCGACCGACAACTGTGCCGTGACTTATTTTTCGATCCAGTTCCAAAGCGTCAACGCCATGGGCTTCGGCAACTATCCCGATGGATTCACGCCTCACAATACCGTCGCAACTCAAGGGGTCTTGGTGCCCGGCTGTTCGGTGGCGGACGACTTTGCGCACTCCCTCGGGGACCCGGCAGAAGGCCTGCTCGCGTCGGCGCTCAGCTACCGGGCGAACGGTGTTTGCCCCCTGCCGCCGAGCGGCGTGCAGCCTCCCCCGCAGCTCCAAGCGGGAGCTTATGTACCGCCGGCGGCGGCGAACGGCGTCGTGATCAAGTCGTTCTGGCGGCAAAACCGGATTTACCGCCCGCCGGCGGCGCAGTGAGGCGCCGCCGCGATGCAGGTGCGGGTGCGTACCAGCCTGTCATTGGTGCTCGGCTCGCTACTATGCATTGCCGCCTGGCCTGATTCGAGCGACCCGCCGGCCGTCATCGTCAATCCGAGCGACTCAAGCCGAAGTGAATTGGCGCGCGTCGTCCGCAAGGCCCTGCATGGCGCGCCGGTGACGCTCGCGGACGATGCCCTGACGGCCTCGAACACGCTCGTCATCGAGCATGCCAATCCCCGCGACGCGTCGGGCTTGCCGCTCGACGGACGAAGCCTGTACCGGCCGGAAAGATTCGAACTATTCGCGCACGGATCGCACTGCGTGCTCGTGCAGTCCCGAACCGGCCGGCGGTGGACGCTGCGGCACACTGCGTGTGTCGCGATGCAAGCCCGGACGCGAGCCGGTGGTACCGTTGGCACCGGATGTTCATTAAGCTCTCGACCGACCCTGCAGGAGAATAAACCTTGCTCAGATACCAAACATTCGCCCGCCTCGGCTCGCGCGGGACAAGCGTCCTACTGACGAGCACGGCGTTGACGCTGGCTCTGGCGCTAGCGTTGCCGATGGCGCCGAAGCCGGCTCGGGCCGCGATTCCGCCGCAGGTACCGGGCAATCTGGACACGGCGCGATTGCTGGGAGCGGACAAAGAGCCGCAGAACTGGTTCACCGGCGGCCGCGACAAGGACGGCAGCTACCACTCACCCTTGGCGAACATCGACGCGAAGAACGTCAAGCAACTGGGGTTTGCGTGGCAGTACGACCTGGGCGATCCCATGCGCGGTCAGGAAGCCACCCCCATCGTCATCGACGGAGTCATGTACACCTCGGGAACCTGGGGTTATGTGTACGCGGTGGATGCCGCCAGCGGCAAGGAACTGTGGCGCTATGACCCGAAGCCCGACTACTTCATCGGCCGACACCCCTGCTGTGATCTGGTCAACCGCGGCGTGGCGGTGTGGAAGGGCAAGGTTTATGTTGCCTCGACCGACGGACGTCTGCATGCGTTGAACGCCGGGACGGGCAAGAAGATCTGGGAAGCCGATACCATCACCGATCACAAGCTGCCCTACTCCAGCACGGGAGCGCCGCAAATCGCAGGTTCGGTGGTGGTCATCGGCAACGGCGGCGCCGACATGGGCCGCACGGCCGTGCGTGGCTATGTCGCGGCCTACGATTTGGACACCGGCGCACTCAAGTGGCGCTTCTACACGGTGCCGCCCCCCGTTGGACAGCCCTATGAAAATCCGGAATTGGCGCAGGCGGACAAGACTTGGGATCCCCATCGCAAAGCCGAGTTGCATGGGGGCGGAACGGTCTGGGATGGATTTGCCTACGATCCGGCCCTCAATCTCGTCTACTTCGGCACGGCCAATGCGGCGCCTTATGACCTGCGCCAGCTCGGGCCGGCGAAGCTCGACAGCCTGTTCACCGCATCCATCCTGGCGCTGGACGCGGCCACCGGACGCATGGCCTGGTATTACCAGACCACGCCGCGCGACAGCTGGGACTACGACTCGGTACAGAAATTGATTCTTGCCGACTTGGCCGTAGACGGCACGCCCCGGCCGGTGATCATGCAGGCCTCCAAGAACGGCTTCTTCTACGTCCTCGACCGAAAGACCGGCAAGCTCCTCTCCGCGAAGAACTATACCTACGTGAACTGGGCTACTCACGTCGACATGAAGACAGGGCGGCCGGTCGTGACCGCGCAGGCCGATTGGTATTCCTCGCCCAAGAATGTCTATCCCTCCTGGGCGGGCGGACACACCTGGAACCCCATGTCCTACAGTGCGCAGACGCACTTGGTCTATATTCCCGTCATCGACGTGTCGGCGGTATGGATCGACATGCTGCATAACGGCGGCACCATGAAATACCTCGACGGGTTCTTCACCGTGCAGGGCATCTTTCCGGATGACACCTACGATGCCGCAGCCTTGAAGAAACTGTACGGACCGGTCCCTGACCTGCATGCGATCAAAGCGGCGCGCAAGGTGAAGCCGGTGCGCGAGCTGCTGCGCGCCTGGGACCCGGTGGCGCAGAAAACCGTCTGGGAACACGAGACGTCCGAGGGGATTCGCGGCTACGACGGCGGCGTGATGTCCACCGCGGGAAACCTGGTGTTCCAGGGGCGCGGCAGCGGCGAACTCTGGGTCTATGCCGCCGATACGGGAAAGGTGCTGAAGGTGATCAAAACCGGAAGCCATCTCATGGCGGCACCCATGACCTACTCCGTCAACGGCGAGCAATTCGTGGCCATCCAGGCGGGATACGGGGGCGCCGCGATTACGGTGGGTCCCATCCCGCCGAGCAGCGCCGCTCTCAAGTATCAGAACATCAACCGCATCATTGCCTTCAAATTGGGGGGCGGCGCAGTTCCGGCGCCGGCGCCGCGCGTGGAGGAGCCATTTGAAAAGCCCCCGATCGAAACCGCAACCAAGGCGGAGATCGACGCAGGCGAGATCAAATTCGTCGAAGAGTGTTCGCGCTGCCATGTGCTGGGGCCGAGCAGCACACCTGACCTCCGCAAACTCAACGCCGGTCTGCATGCGGCGTTCAAGGACATCGTGCTGAAGGGGGTGCTCGCGCCCGCCGGCATGGAACGGTTCGACGACATCCTGAGCGAGAAAGACGTCGAGCACATCCATGCGTACTTGATCGACCAGAGCTGGGTTGCGTACCGAGAGCAAGAGGCGAAGCGCTAGAGCATATAATGAGAGCATCGCTGGGATGCACGGGGGAACGCTGATGCTGCAGCCGGGACTCATGATGGAACGGCCCTTGCTGATTTCCGACATCATCGAGCATGCGGCGGCGCAGTTCGGAACCACGCAAATCGTCTCGCGTGAGACGCACGGCCCCGTCTTTCGCTACAGTTTTGCCGCGTGCGCTGCGCGCGCTCGGCGGCTGGCGCACGCTCTGCGCCACCTGGGACTGGCGGCCGGGAGTGCGGTCGGGTCCATCGCTTGGAACAATCACCGCCACCTGGAAGCCTATTACGCTGTTTCCGGCAGCGGCATGGTGATGCATACCTGCAATCCGCGCCTGCATCCAGAACAGCTGATCTACATCATCAACCATGCCGAAGATCGAGTACTTCTGTTTGACGCAACCTTCGCGTCCTTGGTCGAGAGAATTGCGCCCCATTGCCCGAACATCGAGGCCTGGGTCTGCCTCAGCGATGCCGCGAACATGCCCGCGGCACAGGGGATACCCAACCTTCGTTGCTATGAGGATCTGATTGCCGCGCATAGCGAGCAATTCGACTGGCCGGAATTCGACGAGCGCACGGGCGCCGTGCTTTGCTATACCTCCGGCACGACCGGAAACCCGAAGGGCGCTCTGTATTCACACCGGTCGATGGTGCTGAACGCCATCACCATCTGCATGCCCGGAGTATTGGGCCTGTGTCCGAGAGGCACCGTGCTGCCGATCGTACCCATGTTCCACATCAATGCCTGGTGCATTCCCTATGCCGCATTGATTGCTGGAGCGAAGCTGGTATTGCCCGGCCCACGGTTGGACTGCGCCGGTCTCTACGGCTTGATGGAAGCCGAAGGCGTAACCGTCAGTGCCGGCGTCCCCACTATTTGGCTGGGCCTGGTGCAGTACCTCGAGCAGAATGATTTGCGTTTCTCCACCCTGCAACGTGTCATCTCTGGCGGATCGGCGCTGCCGCGTCCCTTGATCTCGACCCTGTGTGATCGATACGGTATCGACGTGCGGCAAGGCTGGGGGATGACGGAGACCGTTGCGGTCGCGACGTTGTGCAGCCTGGATTGCGAGCAGCAGCGGTTAACGCCGGCGGAGGGACACTCGATCGTCGCCAAGCAGGGGAAACCCGTGTTCGGCGTGGACGTCAAAGTGGTCGACGAGCGCGGCGCCACATTGCCGCGCGACGGCAAATCGCAGGGCGAACTCATGGTGCGCGGGCAGTGGATCGTGAGCCGATACTACAAATGCGATTCCTCACCGCTCGCGGCGGGCTGGTTTCCCACCGGCGATATCGCCACCATCGATCCCCAAGGCGTCATGCAGATCCGAGATCGTGTCAAGGATCTGATCAAGACCGGGGGCGAATGGATCAGTTCGATCGACCTGGAAAATGCCGCCGTCGGCCATCCGGCGGTGGCGGCGGCGGCCGTCATTGGCGTGAAGCACCCGAAATGGCAGGAAAGACCCCTGCTCTTCGTCGTGCGCAAGCCGGGCAGGACCCTGGAGCGAGAGGAAATCCTGGAGTTTCTGGCGAAGCAAATGGCCCGCTTGTGCGTTCCGGACGAGGTCATATTTTTGGAATCGCTTCCCGTGGGAGGAACTGGCAAAGTACAGAAAGCGATTCTTCGAGAACAATACGGCGGCGTGTTCGGCTCGCCGGAGGAGACAGGCGTATGAAAACTAATATTGACGCGTCCTTGATCGGTCTGGGGGTGCTGTTGGCACTGGCATTCAACGCGCATGCCTCGGATCCGCCCGACGGCGTTGCCGCAACGGTATCGCACGATGCCAAGACGGTCGGCGAGACGGTCAAACATGACGCCAAAGTAGTCGCGGCCGCGGCGAAGGAAGGCGCAAAACAGGTCGCCGCGGCGGCAAAAGAAGTCGGGCACGAAGTTGGCACCAAGAGCAAAGAAGTGGCACACGAAGTTGCCACCAAGAGCAAGGAAGGAGCCCACGAGGTCTCCACGGCAGCCAAGCGCGGTGCGGAAAAGACCAAAGCGGCCGTGAAGGGCGCCAAAGCGGACGACAAGCCGGCCAACGGCCCGGACAAGCCCGCGCAGTGAGAAATCCGGAGATCCAGCGCGGATAGCGTAGCTCCGCGATCGAGACGGCCGCTACGCGATAAGCTGCAGATGACTTCGATAGTACGCGCCGCGCGCGGCGTAGTTCGCGGCAACCCCGAGAAGATTCTCGCGCTCTTCGGCGGTGAGCTCGCGCACCACCTTGGCGGGCGCTCCCAGAATGAGGGTGCCGTCGGCAAATACCTTGCGCTCGGTGATGACTGCGCCGGCGCCGACCAGACAGCCCCTGCCGATCACCGCGGCGTTCAATACAACCGCCTGGATACCGATCAGCGAGCCTTCACCGATCGTGCAGCCATGCAGCATGGCCTGATGGCCGACGGAGACATGGGCTCCCACCATCAGCGGAAACCCGGGATCCGTGTGCAAAACTGCTCCGTCCTGCACATTGCTGTCGGCACCGATGCTGATGGTCTCGTTGTCGCCGCGCAGGGTCGCGCCAAACCAAACGCTGCTATGGTCCTCAAGGACGACCTTGCCTATGATCGAGGCGCTCGGAGCGACATACGCGCTCGACGCTATCGTCGGGGAAGCATCGCCCAACTTATACAAGGCCATATACCCTCCGCCGCGCAAGCACGTCGCGCATCACGGCCGCATCGACTCTGCGGGAATAGCCCCCTGCGCGGCGAATGCCGTCGCGCGTCAGCGCGGCGGGTTGTCATGAGGTAAATATACCTCCTGTATCATCGACAATCATCATGATTGACACTCCGACGAATCCCGACTATCCGCCGCGAGGATGGCTTAGAGCCTTGGTGCGCCTCTGGCTATTGAAGCCGGTGGGGTCTATGCCCTCCGGCAATCCGCAGCGCGCCG